>Ga0207648_10000639_pt1 | contig 39306 bp, 39 predicted proteins | sample KBSMisM32_FD_184310 | JGI IMG/M metagenome (GOLD analysis project Ga0207648, IMG submission 184310) | Miscanthus rhizosphere microbial communities from Kellogg Biological Station, Michigan, USA - KBS Miscanthus M3-2 (SPAdes) (version 2) | ecosystem: Host-associated > Plants > Roots >... | reverse complement strand
AAGCCTCGATCGGCGAGATGCAGACCCGCGAAGAGCTGTACGACATCATCAACTACCACTCCTACGAGAAAAAGCTGGATGAGCTCTTTACCCGCGGCCGCTCCTAAGCCCAAGAAATCGGTCGCGCTGTCAGGCGTTCCGGCGGGCAACACCGCGCTGTGCACCGTCGGGCGCAGCGGCAACGACCTGCACTATCGCGGCTACGACATCCTCGACTTCGCCGAGCAGGCCGAGTTCGAGGAGGTCGCCTATCTTCTGGTGCACGAGAAGCTGCCGACCCGCGACGAGCTGAAGAAATACAAGAGCTCGCTCAGAAAAATGCGTGGGCTGCCCAACCCGCTCAAGGCCGCGCTGGAGCGGGTGCCGAAGAAGGCGCACCCGATGGACGTGCTGCGCACCGGGGTGTCGGTGCTGGGCACGATCGAGCCGGAGAAGGACGACCACGGCAAGGCGGGCGCGCAGCGCATCGCCGACCGGCTGATGGCCTCGATGGGCTCGATGCTGCTTTACTGGTACCACTACAGCCACCACGGCAAGCGCATCAGCACCGAGACCGACGACGACTCCATCGGCGGCCACTTTCTCAGACTCTTGCATGGCAAGAAGCCGAGCGAGGCGGCGGTCCGGGCAATGCACACGTCGCTCATCCTGTACGCCGAGCACGAGTTCAACGCCAGCACCTTCGCCTGCCGCGTCGTCGCCGGAACGGGCTCGGACATGTACAGCGCGATCTGCGGCGGCATCGGCGCGCTGCGCGGCCCGAAGCACGGTGGCGCCAACGAATTCGCGTTCGAGGTCTTGTCCAGATATAAAGATGCAAATCAGGCTGAAGCCGACATCGTGCGCCGCGTGCAGGCGAAAGAGATCGTGATCGGCTTCGGGCACCCGGTGTACACGACCGGCGACCCGCGCAACCAGGTGATCAAGGGGGTCGCCAAGCGCCTTTCGCAGCAGGCGAAGAACATGAAGCTGTTCGACATCGCCGAGCGCCTCGAGCACGTGATGCGGCGCGAGAAGGACATGTTCGCCAACCTCGACTGGTACAGCGCGGTGTCCTACCACCGCCTCGGCGTGCCGACGGCGATGTTCACGCCGGTATTCGTGATCTCGCGCACCAGTGGCTGGTCGGCGCACGTCATCGAGCAGCGCGCGGACGGCAAGATCATCCGGCCGGCTGCGAACTACACCGGGCCGGAGAACATGCAGTGGGTCCCGCTCCAGGACCGCTGATGTACGAATCCGACATCACCAAATTCATGCGCAAGTTCCTCGAGGAGCATCCCGAGGAAGTCGAGTCGCAGCGCAAGGGCCGCGCCATCTGGTGGGACAAGACGCGCGACGAGCGCGCCCCGGTGCCCTCCATGCAGCACGCGCCGCGCGCCGGCGGCAACGAGCACACCTTCGAGCCCGCCGGCGGCTACGAATGGAGCTTCGCCGTGGACGACAACTCCGAAAAGAAAGACGACTAGCCCCCTCCGATGTCTGCCCCCATCTCGAACGTCCGGCCCAAGCCGGACAAGGTGCTTACGCTCATCGCGGACTACGCGACCAAGCACGTCATCACCAGCGACGAAGCCTACGACACCGCGCGCTACTGCCTGATGGACACGCTGGGCTGCGGCTTCGAAGCGCTCGAATATCCGGCGTGCACCAAGCTGCTCGGCCCGATCGACCCCGAGACCGTGGTGCCGCGCGGCGCCAAGGTGCCGGGAACCAAGTACCAGCTCGACCCGGTGCAGGCGGCCTGGAACCTCGGCGCGATGATCCGCTGGCTCGACTTCAACGACACCTGGCTCGCCGCGGAATGGGGCCATCCGTCCGACAACCTCGGCGGCATCCTCGCCACGGCGGATTGGCTGTCGCGCAGCCAGTCGCCGCTGCGGATGAAGGACGTGCTGACGGCGATGATCAAGGCGCACGAGATCCAGGGCGTGATCGCGCTGGAGAACAGCTTCAACCGCGTCGGCCTCGACCATGTGGTACTGGTCAAGGTCGCTTCGACCGCGGTGGTCGCCAACATGCTCGGCTGCACCTACGACCAGGTGGTGAACGCGGTCTCGCAGGCCTGGGTCGACGGCCAGTCGCTGCGCACCTACCGCCACGCGCCGAACACCGGCTCGCGCAAGAGCTGGGCGGCGGGCGACGCGACTTCGCGCGCGGTGCGGCTCGCGCTGATCAGCAGGACCGGCGAGATGGGCTACCCCTCGGCGCTCACCGCCAAGGGCTGGGGCTTCTACGACGTGCTGTTCAAGGGCAAGGAGTTCAAGTTCCAGCGCAAGTTCGGCAGCTACGTGATGGAGCACGTGCTGTTCAAGATCTCCTTCCCCGCCGAGTTCCACGCGCAGACCGCCGTAGAGTGCGCGATGAAATTGCATTCCGTGGTTAAGGACAAGATTAATGAAATCAAAAGGATCCGCATCCGGACGCACGAGGCGGCGATCCGCATAATCGACAAGAAGGGCCCGCTGGCCAACCCGGCGGACCGCGACCATTGCATCCAGTACATGGTGGCGGTGCCGCTGATTTTCGGTCGGCTGACTGCCGGGGACTATGAAGACAAGGTCGCTGCGGACCCCAGGATCGACCAGTTGAGGAAAAAGATCACTTGCGTGGAAGACAAGCGCTTCACCCGGGACTACCACGACCCGAAGAAGCGCTCGATCGCCAATGCCCTCACCGTGGAGTTCAAGGACGGCACCAAGCTGAAGGAAGTCGTGTGCGAGTACCCGATCGGGCACAAGCGCCGGCGCGCCGAAGGGATGCCGATCCTGGTGGAGAAATTCAAGACCAATCTCGCGCGCCGCTTCCCGCAGAAGCAGCAGAAAGCCATTCTCGACGTTTGCATGGACCCGATAAGGCTCGAGGAGATGCCCGTCAACGAGTTCGTCGACCTGTTCGCGGTCTGATCACCAGGGGTAATCAATGGATTCCTTCAACACGCTGCAATCCTTCAAAAACGGCAAGCTCTATTCGCTTCCAGCCCTGGGCAAGAAGCTGGGAGTGAAAGTCGAGCGTTTGCCGATCTCGATCCGCATCGTGCTCGAGTCGGTGCTGCGCAACTGCGACGGCAAGAAAGTGACCGAGGCGCACGTACGCGAGCTCGCCAACTGGAAGCCCAGCGCCAAGCGCACCGAGGAGATCCCGTTCGTGCTGGCGCGCATCCTGCTGCAGGACTTCACCGGCGTGCCCCTGCTCTGCGACCTGGCCGCGATGCGCAGCGTGGCGCAGAAGATGGGCAAGAACCCGAAGACCATCGAGCCCCTCGTGCCGGTGGACCTGGTCGTCGACCACTCGGTGCAGATCGACCACTACGGCAACAAGAACGCGCTCGACCTCAACATGAAGCTGGAATTCAAGCGCAACGAAGAGCGCTACCAGTTCATGAAGTGGGGCATGCAGGCGTTCGACACCTTCAAGGTGGTGCCGCCGGGCATCGGCATCGTGCACCAGGTGAACCTCGAGTACCTGGCGCGCGGCGTGCACAAGTCGAAGGACGGCGTGTGCTATCCCGACACGCTGGTCGGCACCGACAGCCACACCACGATGATCAACGGCATCGGCGTGGTGGCGTGGGGCGTGGGCGGCATCGAGGCCGAGGCCGGCATGCTGGGCCAGCCGGTTTACTTCCTTACCCCCGACGTCGTTGGCGTGAACGTGAAGGGCAAACTGCACCCCGCCTGCACCGCCACCGACCTGGTGCTGACGGTCACCGAGATGCTGCGCAAGGCCAAGGTGGTGGGCAAGTTCGTCGAGTTCTTCGGTGAAGGCGCGGCGTCGCTCGCCGCGACCGACCGCGCCACGCTCGGCAACATGGCGCCCGAATACGGCGCGACCATGGGCTTCTTCCCGGTCGACGACCGCACCGTCGAGTACTTCCGCGGCACCGGCCGCACCGACGAGGAGATCGAGCGCTTCGTCGCCTATTTCAAGGCGCAGGGCATGTACGGCATGCCGAAAGCGGGCGACATCGACTACTCGCAGGTGCTCGAGCTCGACCTCTCCACCATCTACCCCTCGGTCGCCGGCCCGAAGCGCCCGCAGGACCGCATCGACCTCGACAAGGTCAAAGGCACCTTCGAGAAACTGTTCACCGCGCCGGTGAAGGAAAACGGCTTCGCCAAGAAGGCCGACGACCTGCGCAAGCCGTACAAGACGTTCGACGGTTTGGAAATCAAGAACGGCGACGTGCTGATCGCTGCGATCACCTCGTGCACCAACACCTCAAATCCCGGCGTGCTGCTCGCCGCCGGCCTGCTCGCCAAGAAGGCGGTCGAGCTCGGGCTGACGGTGAAGCCGCACGTGAAGACCTCGCTCGCGCCGGGATCACGGGTGGTGACCGAGTACCTGACCAAGGCCGGGCTGCTGCCCTACCTCGAGAAGCTCGGCTTCAACGTCGCGGCGTATGGCTGCACGACTTGTATCGGCAACGCCGGCCCGCTGGCGCAGTCGATCGACGAAGCGATCGTCAAGAACGATCTCGTGTGCGCGGCGGTTCTGTCGGGCAACCGGAATTTCGAAGCCCGCATCCATCCCAACATCCGCGCCAACTTCCTCGCCTCGCCGCCGCTGGTGGTGGCGTATGCGCTCGCAGGGTCGATGTTGGTCGATTTGAGAAATCAACCGCTCGGGAAATCCAAGGACGGCAAGGACGTGTTCATCGGCCACATCTGGCCCACCGCGGACGAGATCAAGAGCCTGATGAAGCTCGCGATGGATGCGCCGACCTTCCGCAGGCTGTACGCGGACCTCGCCAACGCCAATCCGATGTGGAAGAAGGTGTCGGCGCCGACCGGCCAGGTCTACAGCTGGCCAAAGTCGACCTACATCGCCGAGCCGCCGTTCTTCAAGGACTTCTCGATGACGCCGGCCGGCATCTCCAACATCAACGGCGCGAAGGTGCTCGGCATCTTCGGCGACTCGGTGACCACCGACCACATCTCGCCCGCCGGCTCGATCAAGCCGACCTCGCCCGCCGGCTTCTTCCTGCAGGAGAATGACGTCGCGGTGGCCGACTTCAACAGCTACGGCGCACGTCGCGGCAACCACGAGGTGATGATGCGCGGCACGTTCGCCAACGTGCGCATCAAGAACCTGATGCTGCCGGGTACCGAAGGCGGGCTGACCTTGTACAAGAACGACAAACAACCGATCTACGAAGCCGCGATGAAGTACATCGAGGACGGCACGCCGACCGTGGTGTTCGGCGGCGAAGAGTACGGCACCGGCTCATCGCGCGACTGGGCGGCCAAAGGCACCCAGCTGCTCGGGGTGAAGGCGGTGATCGCGCGCAGCTTCGAGCGCATCCACCGCGCCAACCTGGTGGGCATGGGCGTGCTGCCGCTGCAGTTTGTGGGCGCGGATTCGGCGCAGTCGCTCGGCATCAAGGGCGACGAGACCATCGACATCCTCGGTCTCGCCGGCATCCAGCCGCAGCAGGAGCTCAAGGTGCAGATCACGCGCGCCGACGGCACCAAGGCCGAGATCACGGTGAAATGCCGCATCGACACCGCGATCGAGGTCGACTACTACCGCCACGGCGGCATCCTGCCCTTCGTGCTGCGCGAGCTGATGAGCGCCGGGCCGGCGAGCGCCAAAGCCGCCGCGTAAATATCATCCATTTGGTGGATTCGGCGCGGGCGACGGCTTGTTAGCGTCGCTCGCGTCATGGCCGGGGTCACCAGCACCAGCAGCACCGTTCAAGTCCTTCTGCGGCAGGCGGTCGTCCTGATCGGGCAGAAGGCGCTCGCCGCTCGCCTCGAGGTTCCGGCGACGGTTCTGGAGGGCTGGCTCGAGGGCCGCGGCACCATGCCGCTGCGCACGCTCAGCGTGCTGGTCGACCTGCTGGCCGAGTCCGGCGGACCTTAGCTCTCGCGCGGGCGCGGCGGTTGCGCCGCGTCGTGCGGCGGATGGCCGGTTTCGATCATGCTCTTCATGCGCATGAGGTCCGCGTCCATCTCGCTCTTGGGGTCGGCGCCGAAGATCGTCGCCACGGCGTGGCCGAATACGCCCGCGCAGGGGATGTAGGACAGCCGCACCTGGATGCGCGTGCCGCCGTCGCTGGTGCCGACGAAAGTCACGTCACCCTCGTGCCGCACGTCGGAGTCGCGCACCGAGCGCCATTTAATGAGTTGCCCGGGCACCACGCGCGTGATCTCCGCGGTCCATTGCACCGGCACGCCGGCCGGCCCGGCCACCACCCAGTGCGAGCGGTTCTCGGCCACCTGCAGCACCTCGCGTACGTTATGCATGAAACGCGGGAAGTTCTGGTAGTCGGTCCAGAAGCGGTACACGCGCTCGACCGGCGCGGCGACATAGATGGTCTTCTGCACCGTGATGCCGCCCTCGCCCAGACCGACCAGGCTGCGCAGGCCGCGGTTGGCCGCCGCGCGTGCGAGCAGTGCGCCGCCCGCAACCCCGAGCAGCGCACGCATGCCGCCCCGCGTCTGGGTAGCGGCGAGCATCAGCGCCGCGCCGGCACCGCCGGCGATCATGCGCGCCGCAGGCGACCAGTTCTCCTGCAACAGCTCGAAGCGGGGGCCGGTGCGCGGCTCGCCGCCCTGGAGCGACGACACGTTGCCCGGCTCGCTGTAGACCGTGAGCTGGTCGCTCACCGCCCGCACGCCGCCGACCCGGCGCACCGCGCGCAGCAGCGGCCGGACCTCGTGCGACAGGATCGGCCCGATCAGCGTGACGTGGCCGCCGGTCGAGGCGACCTCGATGGCGTGCGGATGCGACACCATCCGGCCGAGCTCGGCGCGCACCCGTCCGATCAACGCATCGTCGGTGACCTCCTCGTGCGAGAACATGCGCTTCGCTTCGGCCCAGGCGCCTTGGGCGCGCTGCACCGTGTCGCGCGCCGTCACCCGGGCGCCCTCGTTGACCACGCGTGCGGCGTGCACGACCTGGTCGCGCGTCCGCGCGCGGCGACGGCGGCCGGCGTTCGGGTCCAGGAAATACATGAGGGCGAGGCCAATGGCCGTGCCGCCAATGAAAATCGGGTTCATGCCTCTAGGACTCGCCGGGCAGAAACCCGTTCAGTTTCATGGGTTCTAAACGTGCAAGTTACGGGCCGCCACGCCTCGAAAGGAAGTGCGCGAGCGCCCGGATGTCGGCGTCGCTAACGCCATACAGAGCGGCCGCCATGATGGTGTCGCCGCCGCTTCGCTTGCCGTCGCGGTAGGCACGCATTTCGGCCTCGAGATAGGTTTCGCGCTGGCCCGCGAGGCGCGGCACCTGGTTCTGGCCGCCGAAATCCGCCGTATGGCAGATGCCGCAGCGCAGCGCCTTGGCTTTTTCCGCCCCGGTCTTCAGCAGCGCCGCATCCGGCTTGCCGCTTTCCATCCCCTTGGACGGCAGTTTCGAGAAATGCTCGGCGAGCTTGATGATCTCCGGGTCCTTCATGCCCCGCACGATCGGCAGCATCTGCTCGGACTTGCGCAGCTCTTCCCGGAACAGGACCAGCTGGGTCTCGATGAACAGCTTCGGCTGGCCGGCGATCGAAGGGATCTTCGGGTCGGGCGAATTGCCCTCGGGCCCATGACACGCCGCGCAGAGTTGAATCTTTTCCTGCGAAAAGACCACGACAGAAAAAAAGGCGGTGAGCACGCATGCCCACCGCCCCTTGCGGAGCAATCCCGGCATTTACTTCTTCTTTGCCGCGCCTTTCGGGCTCTGGTAGCTGATGCGGTAGATGGCGCCGGTCTGCTCGTCCGACACCAGCAGCGCGCCGTCGGGCATCTGCGCGACGTAGGCGGGGCGGCCCCAGAACTTGTAGCTGTCGCCGCCTTCCTGGAAGCCGCTCATGAACGGCCGGCTGCTGGCCTTGCCATCCTCGCCGACGCGCACGTTGACCACGTCGAAGCCGAACGGCTTCTCGCGGTTCCAGGAGCCCTTGCGCACCACGAAGGCCGTGTTCTGGTACTCGGCCGGGAACATCTTGCCGGTGTAGAACTTGATGCCCATCACCGCGGCGTGAGGGCCCATCAGCAGCACCGGCTTGGTTACGCCCTCGCAGGCCTTCGCCTTCTTCACGTCCGGATCGGGCGTACCGTTGTTGTGGCAGTAGGGGAAGCCGTAGAAGCCGCCCGGCTTGCTGACCTTGTTCAACTCGTCCTCGAAGCCCTTGTCGCCGGCCCAGTCGCGGCCATGGTCGGTGAAATACAGCTCCTTGGTCTTCGGATGCCAGTCGAAGCCCACCGAATTGCGCACGCCGGTGGCGATGACTTCCTTGCCCGAGCCGTCGGCGTTGTAGCGCCGGATCTGAGCGTATTCCTTGCTCGGCGGCTCGCAGATATTGCAGGGCGCGCCGAACGGCACGTAGAGCTTGTTGTCCGGGCCGAAGGCCACGTACTTCCAGTTGTGGTGCTGCTCCTTCGGCAGGTCGAACTTGGCGGTCATGTCGACCGGCTTCACGTCACCGCTCTTGGTGATGCCGTCGAAGCGCAACACCTTGTCGATCGCGAACACGTAAAGATTGCCGTCCTTCAGCGCGACGCCCGCGGGCTGCGTGAGCTTGTCGACCACCACGCGCACGCTGCGCTTGGAACCGTCGTCGCTGACTTCGTAGACGCGGCCGATGACGCGGGTGCCGAGGTAAACCTTCTTGCCGTCCTCGGAAATCGCCATGGCGCGGCCGCCGGGCATGCCGCTCGCCCAGAGCTCGGCCTTGAAGCCGGCGGGCAGCTTGAGCTTGTCGACGTGGATCTCGCCCGCCGGCGTCTCGGTCATCTTGCCGGCGTGCGGTGCGAGCTTGGATTCCGCTTGCGCCGGCGGCTTGCCCTGGTGCCAGGCCGGCGCTTGGGACATCGCGGGCGCCGCGAACGCCGCGGTCACAGCGAATGCGATCAGCTTATTCATAGGGTCTCTCCTCTGGGAAGTGCCTATTAGAACTGAAGGCTTGCCTGGATGCCACCGGTCATGCTGCGGCGCGGTGAAGGCTCGTAATAGCGCAGGTTGGCGTCGTTGACCACCACCGAGCCGACGTAGTTCCTGTCCGCGAGATTATCGATTCGTACGAACTCGGAGATTCGCCACCCCCGGCTCTGCTGCACCAGCCCGCCCACCACGTTCAGGGTGACATAGGAGTCGGCAAACTCGGAGTTCTGGTCATTGACCGGCACGCGCGCGCGGTACAGGCCCTCGAGCTGTGTGTAGAACCAGGGCCGGTGGTAGCTCACATCTGCATAGATCTGGCTGCGCGGCACGCCCGGCAGCTGGCTGCCGGCGGGGACGGTCACCGGCACCGCGGGGGTGTTGAACACCGTAACGAAGCTCTCGCGGAACACCGCCTTGAGGTAGGTATAGGCGAAGCGCGCCTTCCACGGACCAGCGCCAAGGGTCTCGGCGGCAAGCTCCAGGCCGTTGCGGTCGGTGTGGCCGACATTCTTGAAGCTGGAGCGGCCGCCCGAGGACTGGTCGATCACGATCTCGTCCTCGGTGACGATATTGAACAGCGCCGCATTCACCCGATAGCGGCCCGGTGCGATGGTCTTTACGCCCGCCTCGACGTGCCGGCTGCGGCTCGCCTCCAGCCCGAAGTTGAGGCCGGTGGCCGGCGGGTTCTGGTTGGCGAGCTCGGCGAACGTCGGGGTCTCGAAGCCGCGGCCGAAGTTGCCGTAGAAGCTGGTGGTGGGCGTGAAGCGGAACACGATTCCCGCCACCGGCGTGGTGTCCTTGTAGCTCTTTTCGCCGCTGTCGTCGGGATTTCCCGGGGCGATGAAATGGTCCTCGATGCGGAAGCGCACGTCGCTCGAGCGCACGCCCGCGTGCGCCGACCAGCGCTCGAGGAACTTCCACTCGAGCTGCGCGAAGAGATCGGTGCTCGATACGGTGTCGTCCTCGTCGCGCTTGAGCGCGCCGGGATTGCCGTTGTTATTGATGAAGCCGCGGCGCCGCTCGGCCATGACGTCGTATTCGATGCCGCCCGAAACGCGCAGGCCGGGCGTGAGCCGGTGGAACAGGCGCAGCGCGCCGCCGCCGAAGTTGCGGTCGAGGTTCACCACGCCGCCGGAGTGCGTGGCCGCGGCCTGCGTCGCGAGCGGGATCGCCAGGAACTGTTCCACGTAGCGCTGCCCGCCGTAGGCCGTCGCCTGCACTTGCGTGTCGCCGAAGCGCGCGTCGTAAGTGCCGCCGGCCTGCTCGTGGATGATGGTCTTGCGCGTATTGAAGATGAACGCGTTGGCGATCGCCTGGCGCGGGTCTTCGTCGACCTGCGCGCGCGTCAGCCCCAGGGGGTCCTGCGTGTCCATCTGCCGCAGGCTGTTCGCCACCAGCGTGAACGACTGACGGCTGCCGAGCTCGAGCCTGAGCTTCGCGTTCAGGTGGTCGCGGGTCGCCGCGCTGTGCTCCCGGTAGCCCTCGGTGTCGAAGCGCGAGATGTCGCCGATCCCGTTCACCGCGCCCCACTGGCCGCCGAACTTCGCCGCCGCGCGCCAGGTGTCGAAGCTCCCCGCCGACAGGTCGAGCCAAGCGGTGGGGGCCGGCGGGCCGTCCTGCGTCTCGACGCGGATCACGCCGCCCGACGCGTTGCCGTACAGGCTGGAGAACGGCCCGCGCAGCACCTCGATGCTTTCGGCCGAGCCAAGCGCGAAGGTCGCCGCCTGTCCCTGCCCGTCGGGCATGGTGGCGGGGATGCCGTCGGCGATCAGCCGGATGCCGCGCACGCCGAAGGTCGCGCGCGCACCGAAACCGCGCGAGGAGATCTGCAGGTCCTGCGCGTAGTTCTGGCGGTTCTGCACCACGATGCCGGGCACCCGGCCGAGGCTCTCCGACAGGTTGACCTGCGGGCGGCCCTCGCGGATCTCATCGGCATACAGGCGGTCGACCGAGGCCGGGATTTCCAGGCTCGGTTGCGGCACGCGCGTGGCGGTGACCACGACGGCGTCCTCCTGCGCCAACGCCGCGCCGGCGACGAGCACCAACCCTCCTCCAACAATCTTCTTCATTTGCTTGCTAGGCTACCCCGAATGCGCCTCGTGCTTCTACTGCAGGCCCTGCTCTTCGCAAGCGCGGCTGTCGCGGAACCTGACGCGAAGCTGTTGGCGGCGCTGCGCCAGGGCGGCTATGTGCTGTTCCTGCGCCATACCTCCACCGACTTCAGCCAGGACGACTCGCGCATGACCAGCTTCGAGGATTGCGCCACCCAGCGCAACCTCACCGACAAGGGGCGCGCGGAGGCCCGGGCTCTCGGCGAACACGTGAAGCGCCTGAAGATTCCGATCGGCGAAGTGCTCGCCAGCCCGTTCTGCCGCACCATGGAGACCGCGCGCCTTGCTTTCGGCAAGGCGCGCGCCACCAGCGAGGTGCGTGGCGGTCCGCTCAGTGCCGACGACCCGAAGCGCTATCAGCCGTTGAGAATCCTGCTGGGGACGAAGCCTGCGGCGGGCACCAATACCGTGCTCTCCAGCCACGGCAATCCGTTCCGCGCGGTTGCCGGCCCGCCGTATCTCGCCGAGGGCGAAATGGCCGTGATTCGGCCGGAGGGCGGCGAGCAGTTCAGCGTGGTCGCTAGGATTCCTCTGACGGGCTGGTGAAGCCTTCGATGCGCCGGCGGTCGCGCTTGGTCGGCCGGCCCTTGAGCGCATTCGCGGGTTCCGCGCCCCAGCGCCGCAGGTCCTGGCGGCGCTCGCGCTCGGCGCGGCTGGCTTCGCTTTCCTGGTAAAGCTGACGGGCCACGTCAGCCGGGCCGCGTTTGTCGGAAAGCGCCTTGACCGTGATTTGCCACTCGAAGTCGCCGACGCGGATCGCGAGCGCGTCGCCCGCCTTCAGCTCGTGAGCGGGCTTGATGCGCGCGTCGTTGAGCTTGACGCGCCCGGCGGCGATCGCCTGCTGTGCCAGGCTGCGCGTCTTGTAGAAGCGCGCCGCCCAGAGCCATTTGTCGACTCTCATTCGATCACGCGCGCCGCCCGCGCGCGCACCGAATCGGGGATCTTCAAGCCGAGCGAGCGCGCGGTGGCCATGTTGAGCACCAGCTCGAACTCGTCGGCGAGCTCCACCGGAATCGCCGCCGTCTTGGCGCCGAGCAGCACGCGCACGCCCATCTCGGCCACGCGCCGGGCGACTTTCGGCACGTTGCTGCCCAGCGAGATGAGGTAGCCGGTCTCCGCCTGCTGCGGGTTGGAGCCGATGCTGGGCAGGCGCAAACGCGTGAGCCATTCCCGGATCTGCTCCCGGTCTCGCGCGAAAACCGGCGACGCCAGGGTCATGACTGCGTCGGTGCCGGTGCCGCGCGAAGCCTGCAGGTAGGTGCTGTAGTCGTAGGGCTGCGACGTAAACTGCACCAGCATCAGCTGAAAGTTCGCCGCGGCCGCGGCCTTGCGCGCTGCCTCGACCTGGTCGGCGGAGTAGCGGTCGGCGAAGACCATCAGGCGGTCGGCCTGCGGCAGCAGCTCGCGCATGATCTCGATGCGCCGGGCGACGAGCACGTTCTGCGGCACGTACACGCCGGTGGTGTTGCGGTCGGGCCGCCGCAGATTGCTGACCACCCCGCTTTCGAGAGGGTCGTAGTCCACCGCGAGAAACAGGATCGGCCCGCCAGGTCGCGAGTACTGCAGCGCCCGCGCCGGCGGCTCCGCGCGGATCGCGATCAGCAGATCGCAATCGCGTCCGGCGAGGTCCTGCGCCTGCTTGCGGTACAGGTCGAAGCCGCCGTCGGCGTAACGATAGAAAAAGGTCGCGCGGGCACCCTCGGCATAGCCGAGCTCGGTAAATGCGCGCACTACGTTGATGGCGTACAGAGAGGTTTCGAGCGGGCTCGGTCCGAGGATGCCGATCTTCGCCGCGCGGCCCACTTGCGCAACCGCGCCTGGCGCAAGCGCGCCCAGCGCGCTGAGTGCCAGAAACTGCCGCCGTGAAATCATTCGATTACCGGCGGACAATTTACCGCGATTCGACTCGCAGCAGCCGGGCGCGAGCGTCAGCGAACGTCAGAAGTACCTTTTCAGAAGTACCTTCAGTGCGCGGCGGCGATCCCCGCCGGGCATGAAACGCCAGTGCCGCCCAGCCCGCAGTAGCCGTTCGGATTCTTCGCCAGGTACTGCTGGTGATAATCCTCGGCGTAGTAGAACTCGGGCGCGGGCCGGATCTCGGTCGTGATGGCGCCGAACCCTTTCGCCTTCAGCGCCTTCTCGTATATCTCTTTCGAGCGCGCGACGGCCTTGGCCTGCTCGTCGCCGTAGGTATAGATCGCCGACCGGTATTGCGTGCCGGCGTCGTTGCCCTGGCGCATGCCCTGCGTCGGGTCGTGCGCTTCCCAGAACACTTTCAGCAGCTCTTCGTAAGTGACGACCTTCGGATCGAACACCACCAGCACCGCCTCGGTGTGATTGGTGAAGCCGCTGCACACCTCTTCGTAGGTCGGATTCTTGGTCTCGCCGCCGGCGTAGCCGACCGCGGTCGAGTACACGCCCGGCGTTTCCCAGAACACGCGCTCCGCGCCCCAGAAGCAGCCGAGACCGAATTGCGCGAGCTGCATGCCTTCGGGGAACGGCGGCTTCAATGGATGACCATTGACGAAATGCTGCGCGGGGACGCGCATCGCTTCGCCTCGCCCGGGCAGCGTGCTTTGCTTCGGCAGCAACGTCTTCATCTTTTTCATGAACGCGAACATGGGAAACCTCCGGCTTTAACTAGAATAACACCATGAAAATCTGCGTCTACGGCGCCGGCGCCATCGGCGGCTTGATGGCGGCGTGGCTCGCGCGAGCCGGGCACGAAGTCTCGCTCGTCGCACGCGGCGCTCAGCTCGACGCCATCCGGCGCGACGGACTGCGGATCCGCAGCAAAGATAAGACCGAATCCTTCAGGATCAAGGCCGACGCGAATCCGGCGGCGTTCGGCGCACAGGACTACGTCTTAGTCACGGTGAAGGCGCAAAACCTTACAGACGTGGCGAATTCCATCGCGCCGTTGCTGGGCGGAGACACCTCCGTGGTGACCGCGATGAACGGCGTGCCCTGGTGGTTCTTCCATGGCTTGAAAGGGAGCGACCACCGCCTGGAGTCGCTCGATCCAGGCGGCAGGCTGTCGCGCGCCATTCCGACCGAGCGCGTCGTCGGCTGCGTGATCCACCTCGCCGCCTCCACGCCGGAGCCCGGCCTCGTCAGCCACAACATGGGGGCAAAGCTGATCCTCGGCGAGCCCGGCGGCGAGAACACGGCGCGCACCAAGCGCATCGCCGAGGCGCTCACCGCCGCGGGCTTCGAGGTCGCGGTCAGCAACACGATCGAGAAGGAGTTCTGGGTGAAGCTGCTCGGCAACGTAAGCTTCAACCCGGTGTCGGCGCTCACCGCGAGCACTGCCGACCGGCTGATCCAGAACGACGAGGTCAAGGCCTACATGGTCGAGATCATGCGCGAGGTGCTGGCGATCGGCCGCGCGGTCGGCGTCGACGCCAACATCGACCCCGAGCGGCGCATCGACATGGCGCGCGCGCTCGGCCCGTTCAAGACTTCCATGCTGCAGGACCTGGAGGCCGGCAAGCGCCTCGAGATCGACGGCCTGCTCGCCGGCACGCTCGAGATCGCGCGCAAGGCCGGCGTGCGCGCGCCGTTCACCGAGAGCCTGTTCGGCCTGATTCGCGCTCGCGCCCAATCGACGGGACAGTATCAATGAGACTCGCAGCCCTGTTCCTGGTGTGCTCCACCTCGGCCTTCGCCCAGTACAACGGTCCCGCGGTCGATACCTGCCTCGCGTACGCCAAGCGCGAAGCGGCACGCGACGGCACGCGCCCCAAGGACATCGTGTTCGAGCGCAACCAGAACCTGAGCATCGAGCGCTACAGCCGCAAGCTCGGCAACCAGTTCGTATCGTCGATCCTGCGCGGCGACGGCGCGGTGGTGCTGGACGGCTCGCCGAGCGCCGAGCTGAGCTTCATCTGCCTGCTGGCGAGCGACAAGCAGGCGGTGTTCTTCGACTGGCTGCCGCGTGCGAATCCTTCCGCGTTGGCGCAATGTACGCGCGATGACGCCCTGCGCGGCAAGCCGCGCCCGTGCCTCGAGTTCATCCTCAATGTGGTCGAGGGCGACCTGACCATTGCTTATGCGCATCGCTTCCAGGAAGCGCGCGAGCGTGACGACGGAACGGGTAAGGAGGTATCGGCCGATTCCTTCCGCAAATCCAACGAGGAATGGCGCCAGTACCGCGACGCCGAATGTGCGCGGCGGCGCGACCAGGCGCCGAGCGGCGTCGCCGGCGAAGATCAGCAGCTCGCCTGCATGGTCGAGCTCACGCGCCGCCGTGCCCTGGACATGAGATAGCAATGCGGAGGTAAACCGTGACGCTCGAGATCTATCTCGCCTATATCGCCGCGTGCTTCGTGATCGCGATCATCCCGGGACCAACGGTGACCGTGATCGTGGCCAACAGCCTCGCGCACGGCACACGCGCCGGCCTGCTCAACGTCGCCGGCACGCAACTCGGACTCGGCCTGATGATGGCGATCCTGGTGGTGGGCCTGAGCTCGGTCATCGCGGCGATGGGCTGGCTGTTCGACTGGTTGCGCTGGGCGGGCGCGGCCTATCTGATCTACCTCGGCTGGAAACTGCTGCGCGCGCCGGATGCGCTCACCGATCCGAGCGCGGCCGCCCTGCCGCGCGGCGGCTTCTTCCTGCAAGGCTTCCTGGTGATGATGTCGAACCCCAAGGCCCTGTTCTGGTTCGGCGCCTTCATCCCGCAATTCGTCGATCCGAACGGCGACTACGTGGCGCAGATCGTCGTGCTGGGCCTCAGCGCGATGGCGGTGGCGCTGATTTCCGACGGCGCCTACGCCGTCCTGACCGGCGGTGCCGGCTCGTTCCTGTCGAAGAAGCGCGTGCGGCTGGTTTCGCGCCTGGGTGGCGGTTGCCTGATCGGCGGCGGTATCTGGCTCGCGCTGACGCGCGGCCGCTAGACCGGCAGATTGGAAACCACGGTCTCCTTGATCGGGTCCTGCTCGCGCTTGCGGTAGGCGAGGCGAAACTCGTAAAGCAGGCCGGGCCGGCTGCGCGCCGCGCGTGCGATCTGCTCGTCCCACCATTTCACCGGCTTGATCGTGCAATGCGCGTTGCCGCCGCTCGGCAGCCGCTTGCGGGCGGGAAAACAGGCGACGTTGGCGTAGACGAACTTGCTCGCGAAGGCGAACAGCTCGTCCAGGATCCAGGGGATGTCCTCTTCCGGGCAATGCTCCAGCACATCGGTGCAGATCGCGCCGTCGAAGGTGCCGGTGGGCAGCGCGGCGAACGCCTCGTAGCCCGGGTCGTAGCAGCGGACCTCGCTCACGCCCCAATAGCTCCGGATGTCGGGATACTCGACGCCCTCTTCCGGGTCCGGCACGCGTCGCAGCTCGTACTGCATCCCCTTGCCCGATCCGTAGTCCAGGATCGAGCGCGCGGCGGTACGACGGACGAGGCGCTTGATGCGCGGCGCCTGCTCCGGAAGGCTCTGCCCGGCGAACGTCTGCTCGGGCGGAATGCCGAGCTGCGTCTCGCCGTTCTCGTGCAGCAGCCGGTACTGCTCGAGCAGCCGCCGGTACCGCGGGCTCGGCGCCGCGCGGCTGTACTTAGCGCCCATCGAAGAGATCCTTGCGCAGCCGTGCGAGCGCCTCGGACCAGTCGAGCGTCGCCGGCTGCCGATAGACGCCGCATCCGGGAAACCACACCGACCGTTCCCCGTCCCGCATCCAGCGCCAGTCCACCGGTCGCGGCACGAGCACGCGCGCCGTGCGTCCCAGGCCGGCGAGCAAATGCATGTTGGTGTTGATCACCGCCGCGTGCTCATCCAGCAGCGTGAGCAGGGCGAGCGTTTCGCGCAGGTCCACGGTCATCGCCGAGAGATCGTGCGCCTTGGCGCCGGCAGCGGCGCGCAGCGCGTCGAGCTCGCCGGCTTCGGCGCCGCGCTGCAAGCTCACCAGCGTGCCGGGCCAGCCATGCACGGCGTTGCCGAGGGCTTCGACCGGGATTTCCTTGTAGACCAGGCGCACCCCTGCGCCGTGCGCACCGCGCTCCCGGGCGCGGCGCATATCCGTACCGGCGCGCCAGGTGAGGGCGAGATAGGGCGCGGGACCCAGACGCGCCAATGCCTGCCGGACGGCGGCAATCTGCGACTCATCCGCGTGCAGCGCAAACGGCGGCGGCACTCCTTCCGTCTGCAGGACCGCGGGCAAGTCGGCGATCCAGACCGGCAGGTCCGAGGGCGCCCTTTCGCCGATCGGAATCCGGCCGGCAAGAAGCGGCGCGAGCTTCGCCATTTCCGGCGGACATTCCAGGCCGATCGCCGCGCCACGCTGCTGCAGCTCCGGCGCGAAGCGCAGATAGAACAGGATGTCGCCGATGCCTTCTTCCGCGCGCAGGAACACCCGTGTGCCCTCGAGCCGCTCGGGCACTAGCGCCGGCCGCGAACGCATCCGCTCCGGATCGAGGTGCGCGCGCCAAAGGAAATGCTCCCAGCCCTCGCGCCACCGGCCGAGGGCGAGGAGCAGCAGGCCGAGGATGTGGTGCGCCTGCTGGAAGTCGGGCGTACGCGCGAGCAGCTCGCGCAGCCAGGCTACGGCAGCATCGGGGCCTTCGACATCCGCCAAGCAGTCCGACAGGTAGGGCACCACGTCGGAGTCGGGCACGCCGCTGCGAATTCCGCCGCGCAGCACCGCAAGGGCGCGCTCGGGTCTGGCATCCAGCCGGTACGCCATGGCCAGGCCGAGTTGCGCCTGGACGGCCGACGGCTCCAGCGCGTGCGCACGCTCGTACTCGGCGAGCGCTTGGTCGAGCCTGCCCTGCTGCCGCAGCAGCTTCGCCAGGTTGTAATGCGCCTCGGCGTAGGTGGGCCGGACCTTCAGCGCACGCCGGAAGGCGTCTTCCGCGGCCTCGACTTCCTGATTTTCGCTGTGCGCGATGCCGAGACTGTTGAGATAGTCGGCGTTCCGCCGGTCCAGCTCCACCGCGCGACGCGCGCGCTCGACCGCGATGTCGGGCAAGCCCGCGCGCACCGCGACCATCGACAGCGCATGCCACGCCTGATGCGCGGCGCCGTTGCGCTCGACAATGGTGAGGAACAGGCGCTCGGCTCTGCTGAAATCACCGGCTTTCAGCGCGTCCACGCCCGCAGCAAATATCGTCGACATCGTCCTCTAGAATAGCAAGACAGTGGCAGCCGGACATGGCATCTGCATCGCACCGATGATGGACGTGACGGACCGGCACTGCCGGTTCTTCCTGCGCCAGATCAACTCGCACGCCCGCCTCTACACCGAGATGATCACCACCGGCGCGCTGATCCACGGCGATGTGCCGCGTCACCTGGAATTCAACGACGAAGAGCACCCGGTCGCGCTGCAGCTCGGCGGCAGCGAGCCGGACGACCTCGCGAAGTGCGCCAAACTCGGGGAGCAATACGGCTACGACGAAATCAACCTGAACATCGGCTGCCCGAGCGAGCGGGTGCAGCGTGGGGCTTTCGGTGCGTGCCTCATGGCGGAGCCGCGCCTGGTAGCGGAATGTGTTTCCAGGATCAAGGCGAGCGTGGCGATCCCGGTGACCGTGAAGCATCGGATCGGGATCGACAAGGTGGAAGACTACGCCTTCGTGCGCGATTTCGTCGGCACAGTGGCGCAGGCGGGCTGCCGGACGTTCGTCGTCCACGCGCGCAATGCGGTGCTCAAGGGGCTGTCGCCGAAAGAGAACCGCGAAATTCCACCGCTCAAGTACGACTACGTCCATCGGCTGAAGCAGGATTTCCCGGATCTGGAAATCGTGATCAACGGAGGAATCACCACCCGGGCCGAGGTGGACCTTCACCTGAAAAGCGTGGACGGCGTGATGATCGGCCGCGCGGCGTACAGCAACCCCTGGTTCCTGGCCGACGAGGGCAAGACCCGCGCGCAGGTAGTGCGGGCGATGGCCGACTATGCCCGGCGCCAGGATTCGCTGCGCCACGTCACCCGGCACATGCTCGGCCTCTATCACGCCACGCCGCGCGCCAAGCTGTGGCGCCGGATGCTGTCGGACCCGCTGGAGCTGAAAAAGAACGATCCGGGGCTCCTCCGGCGAGCGCTGGAAGTCGTGGAAGGCCGGCTGGCCGAGGCGGCCTAGGGGTATCATCGAGCCATGAGCGCGAACCTGAAATACAAGTCGACTCCCGTCCGCGAACGCGTCAGCAAGGAAGAGTGGGCCATGCGCGTGGACCTCGCCGCCGCCTACCAGCTCGGCGCGATCTACAAGTGGACCGACCTGATCTACACGCACTTCTCGGCGCGCGTGCCCGGCACCGAGGACTTCCTGATCAACCCGTACGGCATGATGTTCGACGAGATCACCGCGTCGACCCTGGTGAAGATCGACCTCGACGGCAAGATCGTCGACGATCCGCTCGACATGGGCGTGAACGAAGCCGGCTTCGTGATCCACAGCTGCATGCACGCGGCGCGTCCCGAGGTCAACTGCGTGATCCACACCCACACTCGCGCCGGGGTCGCGGTGTCGGCGATGAAGTGCGGGCTGCTGCCGATCAGCCAGCACGCCATGCGCGTTCAGCCCGAGATCACCTATCACGACTACGAAGGCGTCGCGCTCTACAAGGATGAGCAGGTGCGCATGGCGCGCGACCTGGGCAAGAAGTCCAAGGCGATGATGCTGCGCAACCATGGCCTCCTTGCGCTGGGCGATACGGTGCGCGAGGCGTTCGAGATCATGTATTACCTCGATGCCGCGTGCCAGATCCAGGTCGACGCCTGCGCCGGCGGCCTGCACAACGTGCAAATGATGTCGGACGAGGCGGCGCAGAAATCCTACGACCGGCTCAGCATGACCGACCATCCGCGCGCGCACCGCGACTGGCCGGCGCTGCTACGCCTTCTTGACCGCCGCGGAATCCGGTACGCCGACTGAACGACCCGGGAGCTGCAGCACCGTCACGATCGCGGCGGCGGTAAACGCGAACACCGTGTAGAACACCGCCTGCGGCATGGCGTGGTCGAGCATCCAGCCGTAGATCACCGGCATCGCGAACGAGCCGACGTCGAGGCCGGAGTAGACAAAACCGAACACCCTGCCCTCCGCCCCTTTCGGGGTGGAGGCGCGCACGATCAGGTCGCGCGACGGCGCGACCATTCCCGAAGCGAAGCCTGCCACCGCCAGCGCCAACGGCAGCGCGGCGTTCGGCACCAGGCCCATCGCCACCAGCAGGATGGCGCATGCGTTCACCGCCAGCCCTGAAGCCGCCACCAGGCCGTGGCGCGAGGCGCGCGCCGCGACGAAGCCGCCCGCCAGGATTCCCGCCGCCGCGCTGACCAGGTACGCGGTAAGCGCGCTCGACGCCGCGGTGGCCGCGACCCGGTATTGCTCTACCAGTGCCGAGATGCCGAAGCTTTGCAGCCCGGCCAGCCCTCCGGCAAACAGAACGAAATAGAGGAAGCAGAGCACCACCGGCCAGGCAAACAGCACGCGCGCGTCGGTGGCGAACGAGCGCGTCTCCTTCCGCGCCTGCCGCTCGATATGCAGGTATTTCGAATTCACCAGCAATAGCAGGAGCAAACCCATTCCCAGTCCTGCGCCGGCGAGCAATGCCGCATGCCAACCATACGCGGCCGCGATCGGCACGGCGAACGCCGGCGCCACCGCGTAACCGATGTAGCCGACCACGCCGTGCGCGCTGAAGGCGTACCCGAGGCGCTGCTGGCTGACGCGCGCATTGAGGATCGCGAAATCCGCTGGATGAAACACGCTGTTGCCGATGCCGGTGAGCGCGGCGCCGACCGCCAGCGCGGCGTAGCTGCCCGAGAAGCCCATCAGCGCGCTGCCGAGCACGAAGAAGGCGATGCCGCCCAGCAGCACCGGGCGCGCGCCGTAGCGGTCGACGACGAAGCCGGCGAGCGGCTGGAACAGCGCCGACAACGTATAGAACAGCGCGACCAGAAAGCCGAGCGCCGCATACGACACGCCGAGCTCGTCGCGGATGAACGGAAACAGCGGCGCGAGCAATAGCTGGTAGAAGTGGCTCATGCCGTGGGCGAACGAGATCAGCCCGATGACGGTGGCGTCGTTCCTCATCGCAGGTGCCGGATGAAACCCGCCACTTTCCTCAAAACCGTTTCGGCTTGATCCCGGAACGGCGCGTGGCCGCAATGCTCGAGCTTCAGCAGCTCGCACGGCCCGCCGACGCGCCGCCCGATCTCCTCGAGCTGCTCCATCGTGCCGTATTCGTCGTCGTGGCCCTGGATGGCGAGCACCGGGCAGCGCACGTTCGGCAGGAACTCGCTGCGGATGTCCCAGCCCTTGAACTCGGGATCGAGCCAGACGTCGGCCCAGCCGTAGAACGTCTTGCGCGCGTCACGGTGGTAACGGCCCAGCCTGTCCTTGAGGTCCGTCCGCTCAAATGCTTCGCTCGCTTTCACAATGGATGAAAGACAAAGCGGCTCGATGAATACGTGCGGCGCCATCGCGACTACGCCGCGCACCGTATGCGCGCATCCGGCGTGGATCAGCGCGATCGAGGCGCCGTCGGAGTGGCCGATGAGAAAGGGATTTTCTATCTGGAGGGTCGAGAGGATCTCGGGTAATGAAATCAAACCCTCATCATGCATGAAGCGCACGGTGCGACGCGGCTCCGCCAGGACATCCGACTGGCCGTAACCATAGCGGTCGTACACCAGTCCCGGGCAGCCGGTCGCCGCACAGAGCCGCGCCGGAAAGTCGCGCCACTGCCGGATCGAGCCGAGCCCTTCATGCAGGAATACCAGCGTCGGCCTGCCCTGCTCGCCGTCAATCGATTCGTAGTTCAGCGAACGGTGCGCCGCGTTCAGGAAAGGCATCGCAGTCAAAGATATCATCCGCCTCGGTGCGCGCCCTCGCCTATTTCGCCGTGATCTCCGCGCTGGCGCTGTGGGCCGGCAACTGGATCGTGGCGCGCTCGGTGCGCGACGACATCGCGCCGGCGCTCATCACCTCGGCGCGCGCCGTGCTGGTGATGCTCTGCCTCGCGCCGCTCGCACTGCCGGGCCTGCGCGCGCGGCTGCGGGCATTCAACGCACGCGACTGGGCGGTGCTGGGCGGCCTCGGCGTGTTCGGCGGCGGGCTGCATAACGCGATGCAGTACCTCGGCCTGCAATACACCACGGCGACCAACGGCACGCTGTTCTTCTCGCTCTCGCCCGTGACCATCATGGCGCTCGCCGGATTGATGCTCGCCGAGCGCGTGCGCGTGATGCAATGGATCGGCGTCGCCGTGTCGCTGATGGGCGTGCTGGTGATCGCGCTGCGCGGCGACCCCGAGGCGCTGCGCACGCTGTCGTTCAATCCCGGCGACCTCCTGTGCTTCCTGTCGATGATCTTCTGGTCGGGCTACACCATCTGCCTGCGCCTGCAGCGCACCGCGCTCAAGCCGGTCCAGCTTCTCTTCATGGTGTGCGCGCTGGGCCTGGTCACCCTCGTGCCGTGGCTCGCCTGGGACCTGGCCTACGATCCGCGCGCGCACTTCAACTGGCGCGGCACCGCGGCGCTGATCTATTCATCGTTCTGCTCGGTGATCCTGGCCTACGCCGGATGGAATTACGCTGTGTCGCGCCTGGGCGCCGCGCGCACCGGCGGCTTCTCGCACCTGCTGCCGGCGTTCGGCGTGATGTTCGCCGCGATATTCTTGGGCGAATATCCCGTCTGGTACCACTTCGCCGGCATCGTGCTGATCGTCGCCGGGATCGCACTTTCCTCGCTCAAAGCTTCATCGGCTTCCAGTAGCCGGTGAGCTCGAGGTAGCCGCGGCCGACCGCGGCATTTCCACGGAATGCCGTGACTGCGCCCTCCCAATAGATCGTCCCGCTGCTGGTGCGCGCGTCGAGCTCCTGGTCGTCCATCAGGGGTTTCAGGATCAGGTCGTTCACCTGCATTTCCACCGGGTACTCGACCCCGGTGCGCGGCGACTTCCATGTGCGCAAAGGTTTGAACGACACGCCGGGCGGCGCGTAGTGCACGCCGCCTTTTGCGTCACGCATCTGGAATGCCATGAGCGAACCGCCATCGAGGAAATTGATTCCGCACCAGTCCCAGCCCGTGGCCTGCGCCGCCATGTAGGCGCTCGACCACTCGTGATCGAGCCACGCCGTGCCTTCCACGTGCTTGCCGTTCAGCTTGCCGACGGCGTTGAGCTGCGGGCGGCTGTAGTAGTAGCTCGCCTCGCTCGGCCGGTGGCCCTTGCGGCTGAAGCCGGCCTCGCCCTGCAGCACGAGCTGGGTGGCGAGCAGCGTGAAGTCGAAATCGAACTCGCGCGCGGCGATGCGCGCCCGATAGCGATTGCCCTCGAGCTCGAGGCGCCAGTCGTCGATCCACACGCCGGTGCGGTCGAGCTCGGCGTGCGCGAGCGAGAACCCGGCGCGCGCCGCGCGCTGGTCGTGCAGCAGGCGGCCGCGCTTCGGATCCGAGAGCGCGGCGTGGGCGAACAGGATCTGGCGCGGGTTGAACTGGCTCGGGTTGTCGCTCGCCTCTTCCGGGCGCGCACGGAAGAAGGTGATCTGGAAGCCGAGCGGCCCGTCAAGCCAGCCAGTGATGTACCACCACTCCGTCCGATAGTCAGGGTGCGCGCCATGGTCGCGCGGGAAGACGAGCTTCCTGCCGGGCGCCACTTCGGGGTAACGCACCGATTCGCCCAGCGCGGCGAACGGGATCAGGCCCGAAGCCAGGAAAGCGCGGCGCTTCACCAGTCTTCCCTGACCGCGCGCACCGGACCCATGCCGGTGGCCTCGCGCCCGGATACCACGGCCGTGAGCACAGCCAGTCCAATGAGGATTACGACCAGAGAAAGCAGCAGCAGATACGGGGGATGGAGCTCCATGCTCCAGTGGAACGACTGGCGGTTCACCACGTACACCAGCACCAGGCTGATCGCCGCGCCCGCCGCGAGCCCCGCGGTGGCGCCGACCAGCGCGAGCAGGCCCCCTTCCGCGGCGAGCATGGTGCGGATCTGCGCGCGCGTGAGCCCCAGGTGGCGCAGCACGCCGAACTCGCGCCGCCGCGCGAGCACGATGGCACCCAGGCTGGACGAAAGCCCGAACAGGCCGACCAGGAACGCGACCGCTTCCATCGCATAGGTCACGGCGAAGCTGCGATCGAAGATGCGCAACGATAGTTCGCGAATCTCGCCTGGATCGGCGATGTCGAGCTGCGCCCCGCCCGGAAGCGCGCGCAGCGCCGCGGCGGCCTCCGCCCGCGACGCACCAGGCGCAAGCCACAGGGAACCGTCGTTCACGGCGCGATCGCCGGTCAGCGCGACGTAGTCCGCGCGGTCGATCAGCAGCGCGCCATGCTGGCGTGCGTAATCGCGAAAGATGCCGGCGACCACGACCGGGTGGTTCCTGCCCGAGATCGGGAGCTCGAGCCGTTTGCCAGGCGCCAACCCGTAGAGGTCGACGACCGCTTCGCTTGCCCACACGCCAATCGGGTCGCCGGCGCGCCGCTCGTAGCGCTCGCCGATCATCGGGAACGCCCTCGCGGCGCGATCGCGCGCGATCAGCGCGAGCGGCGGCTTTGCCGGGTCGAGCACCATCCGGCCGGTGCGCAGGAACTCCGCCCGCGCCACCTGCGGCAGCGCGCGCACGCGCGCTTCGAAGCCCGGCTCGAGCTGCGCGGTATCGCCCGCATGGCTGGTGCGGAAGTAGAGCTCCGCCGGCAGCACATCTTCCAGCCATCGGTGCACCGACTCGCGGAACGAAGCGACCATGATCGCCATCGCCGCCATCAGGGAGAAGCTCGCCACGATCGCCGCCAGGCTCACCGCGGCCTGCCCGGGCGCCGCCTGCAGCTGGCCCACCGCCAGCGCTACCGGCGGATTGGCCGGCAGGCGCAGCATGCCGAACAGCGCCTGCGCGACCCTCGGCACGAGCGCGATCGATCCGAGCAGGACGCACGCGATGGCGGCGTAGCCGAACAATGGCAGGTCATCGACCGGCCCGAGCTGCGACAAGCCAGCGCCTGACGCGAGCAGCAGCAGCCCCGGCCAGAGTGGAGTGACGCGCTGGAACAATGTCTGCTCGTCGCCTGCCTTGAGCGCGCGCGCCGGCGGCGTGCGCGCCGCATCGAGCGCCGGCAAGAGCGCGCCGATCACGGAAACGGCCACGCCGGCGACAAAGTAGGCCGCAGCGCCCGGCAGCGAGATCCGGACGTCGGGCGAAACCCCCCGAAACATGCCGGCGCCAAGGTCCGCCCCCGCCGCACGAACCGCAGCGAACGCGACCGCGTAACCGAGCGCAAGACCGAGCAGCGCGCCGATAGCGCCTAGCAGCGCGGCTTCGGCGAGCGCGAGCCGCGCAATCTGGCGCCGCTTGAGCCCAAGGACGCGCAGCAGGGCGTGCTCGCCGCGGCGCCGCGCCATCTCCAGCGCCTGCGCCGAGAACACGAGAAAGCCGCCGGTGAAGAGGGCCACCATCGCGAGCACGTTCAGGTTCACGCGATAGGAGCGCGACGGGTACGCGCTCGCCTCCTCCAGGCTCTGCAAAGGCGTGGCATGCACGCCGGGCGGTAGCGCCTCCCGGATACGACCGAGCGTCTCTTGGAGATCCGTCCCCGGCTTGAGGCGCACGTCGATGCGATTGAGCTGCCCCAGGCGATCGAAGCGCCACTGCGCGGTGGCGATGTCGGTCAGCGCGCTGACGCCCCGCAACGAAGAAGCCGTGCCCGCGACCTTGAGCTTCACGGTGTGCTGGCCCGCGACCAGCTCGAGCACGTCGCCTTTCGCGAGGCCAAGCGTGTCCGCGGCCGCCATCGACAGAAGAACGCGGTCCGGTGCGAGCAGCTCGGCGCGGCCCTGCTCCGCGAGCTGCGGCTGCAGCAGCGCCGCGCGCAGGATGTCGATGCCGGTCAGCGTGATCGTGCGCTCGCCGCCGGCGATGCCGGCCTGCAGCTCGAGCGCCGGGCTCGCCACCGCCACGCCAGGAAGCTGCGCGATGCGCGGATAGAGCGCTTCCGGGAAGCCGCTGCGCGCGCCGCGCACTTCGAGGTCGGCCTCGCCCGCCAGCGAGCGCACCGCGGCCGCAACGTCGCTCACAGCCGCGCGGTTGACCAGATGCACGCCGTACCCCAGCGCCACGCCAAGGGCGATGCCGGCAATCGAGAGCGCCATCCGCCCGCGCGCGCGGCGCGTACCGAACAGGAGCAGAAGCCTCAGCACCGGCTTACTATACTGCGCACATGAAGTGGCTCTTGCTCACCTTCGGCCTGATTGCCTTCCCGGCGGCCTCACAGGAGCCTCCCGCCTGGTTCAGCGACTCGCTGCTCGAGCTGCGCGACGACGTGGCCGAAGCCGCAAAGCAAGGCAAGCGCGTGATGCTGTACTTCGGCCAGGACGGCTGTCCCTACTGCAAGCAGCTGATGGAGGTGAATTTCCGCCAGGCCGCGATCGCCGCCAAGGCGCAGAAGAACCTGGTCGCGCTGGCGATCAACATCTGGGGCGACCGCGAGGTGATCTGGATCGACGGCCAGAGCACGACCGAAAAGCGCCTGACCACGATGCTCAAGGTGCAGTTCACGCCGACGCTGCTGTTCCTCGACGAGCAGGGCGGCGTGGCGCTGCGCATGAACGGCTACTACCCGCCCCATGAGTTCGACGCTGCCCTCGACTATGTCGCCGGCCGGATGGAGAAGAAGATCGCGTTCGCCGACTACCTGAAGTCGAAATCGAAGCCCGCGGCGCGCGCGACGCTCAATCCGGCAAGCTTCTTCCTGGCGGCGCCCTACGACCTGCGGCGAACGCCGGGAGGCAAGCCGCTGGCCGTGCTGTTCGAGACCTCCCAATGCGCGCAATGCGACGAGATGCACAGCGTCGCTTTCAAGCGACAAGGGGTGCTGGCCGAGCTCGCGAAGTTCGACGTGGTGCGGCTTTCCTTCTCCAAGGCCGAGGCATTGACGGCGCTGGACGGGAGCAAGACCGATTCAGCGGCCTGGGGAAAAGCCCTCGGTGTAGGGTATGTCCCGGCAATCGTGCTGTTCGACGCCAGCGGACGCGAGGCTTTCCGCACCGAAGCGTACCTGCGGCCGTTCCATCTCGCGGGCGCGCTCGAATACGTGTCGAGCGGCGCCTACAAGCGCGAGCCTTCCTTCCAGCGCTTCCTGCAGAGCAAGGCCGACGACATGCGCGACCGCGGCGAGCGCGTGGACCTCTGGAACTAGCCGCGCGGATAGCGGCTTCTTGTGCGAAGGATCAGCGTGCGGGGCTTGCGCGCGATCCTTCTATCCATATGCCTCGCGGGCGTCGCCGGCTGCCAGCCGCTCGCCCTTTCGGTGCTCGGCGCCGCGGGCGGTGAAGCCCTGCGCTACAGCTACAACGGCGTCACCTACCGCACCTTCACCGCGCCCGCGGCCGACGTCAAGCATGCCTCGCTCGAGGCGCTCGAGCGCATGGGCATCGCCTTCGAGTCGTTCGACCGCTTCGATTACGGCGAGCTGATCTACGCGCGCGCCGAAAACCGCGCGATCCAAATCGAGATCGAGCCGATCAGCCCGCGCGCGACCCGCATGCGCATCGCGGCGAAGAACGGCGGCTTTTTCTACGACAGCGCCACGGCGAGCGAGATCGTGGCGCAGACCGAGCGTTCGCTCGCGACCGCCGGCGCGGCGCGCGGCGGCACGGTCAACTCCAGCTCCAGCTTCTAGGGTTTGAGGGGCAGCACGTCGCCCTCGCCGGCGACGCTGGTCGCCGCTTCGGGCTCGCGCGCGAGCAGGCGCTCGAGGCGCGCGATGTGGCGGCTCTCGTCGTGCGCCATCTCGGCGGCAAACGCGCACATGGTGTCGTCGTCGGTGTGCTCGGCGACGTCGACGAAGAAGTTCTGCGTGCGCCGCTCGCTGGAAATGGCGAGCAACAGCGCCTCGCGCGCGGTCTTCGGCGCGCGCACCACGTCCGCCTTCGCGCCCATGAAGTGCGCGGCGTATTCCCAGGGGAAGATCTCGGGCATCTCGCGCCCCGCGGTGCCGATGGCGAGCACTTCGTACTGCTCGCGCTCCTCGCGGCCGATGCTCTCGAACTCGTCAGCGACGTGATCCATGCCGGCATCGCGCATGTAGCGCTCGAGCTCGGAGAACCGCTTGGTGGCTTCCCGCTCCAGGATCAGCGCGTGCGCGTACAGCTCCTGGAGGTTCCGCGGTAGAAGACGCATGCCCATGTACGTAACCCTATTTGGTGCAGGTTACGTAGGGCTACGGTGCAGCACGCTCCATCATGGGTCGAAGGTCCTAATCACCGCACCCGGACCGGACTGTCGCCGAATATATTTCTCGCCGTCGAACACGCGTAGTCCGTTCACCCACACGCCGTGCACGCCGCGAGGCTTGCGGATCATCCTGCTGCCGCCGCCAGGAAGATCGGCCACTCGTTCCAGACCGCTGATTCCTACCTGCGCTGGCTCGAACAGCAACAGGTCCGCCCACTGGCCCGGCGCAATGCGGCCGCGTTTCGGTATGCGGTACTTGCGCGCCGGGTCGCTCGTCAGGCGGCGCACACCCTCCTCCAGCGTGAACGTGCCGGTCTCGCGCACCCAGTGCGCGAGAAAGTGCAGCCCGAATCCCGCGTCGCAGAAATAGATCAGGTGCGCGCCGGCGTCCGAAAGCGCCACCACGCCGGCCGGATGCTTCAGCAGCGGCGCCACCCCCCGATCGTCGTTCTGGTACAGCTTGGCGACGAGCTGCGTATCGAGCGGCAGGTCGAACACGTACTCGAGCGGATCGGCCGCCAGCCTGGTGACCGGCACGCCGTCCTTCTCGACCTGGGACCAGTCGCCGTAGAACAGGATGCCGGATTTCGGATTGCGGAAGTTCTCGCGCAAACGCTGACGGAACGCCGGATCCCGGTAGATCGCGGCGCGCTCCTCGGGCCCCGCGGCCGTGACCCGATCGAACGCGTCGTGCGAATAGAGGAGATACGGCTCGCGCAGGGTGAAGTCGAACGAGAGCGGCTGGCAGGTCGAGTGGATGTAGAGCTCGTGGCCGCGGGCAATCGCCGCCGCGCAGCGCTCGTAATACTCGAGCGCGCGCTCCGGATTGGCCTTGTTGTACATGGTGAGCACCGTCACCATGAACGCCGGCCGGCCGGTCTCGGCCGCGATCGCTTCCATGTACTCGGGCGTAGCGCGCGGGCCCGTGGCCATTACGAATATGCCTTTGCCGAATTCCTTGAGCACCCCGACGAGCTGCTTCAATTCATCGTCACTGGCGATGGTGGAAGGCATCGGCCGCCCGCCCCAGCCGCTGTGGTTGGGCGAGAACGACGAGGCAAACCCGGCGGCGCCCGCGCGCATGGCATCCCGCACCAGCGCCTGCATCCGGCGCATTTCGTCCGCGGAGGGATCCTTCTTCTCGGACGCGGCTTCGCCCATCACGGCGGTGCGGATGGTCGAATGCTGCGCCAGCACGCCGACGTTGGCGTAAGGACCGACGCGCCCGAGCGCGTCGAGGTATTCGGCGAAGGTCTCGAACTCCCAGCGCGTGCCGGCCAGCAGCGCTTCGAGGTCCATGCCCTCGACCACCGACAGGTTGCGCATCACCGTTTCGCGCTGCGCCGCCGGGCACGGTGCGATGCCGAAGCCGCAGTTACCGAGGATGGCCGTGGTGACGCCGAGCGCGACCGACGGCGAGAGCGTCGGATCCCAGGTGATCTGCGCGTCGTAGTGGGTATGGACGTCGACGATCCCGGGCATCAGGTGAAGGCCGGACACATCGAGCGTTTCCTGGGCCGGCTCGTCGCTCTTCCCGACCGCAACGATCCGTCCATCCCTTACGCCGACGTCAGCCGGAAACGCCGGCGCGCCGCTCCCGTCGACGATTGACGCACCGCGCAACAAAAGGTCCAGCATTTCCGCAAGCTACCAGATATGATTTTTGAATGAAAAAAATCCTCGCCGTCGGGTTCGCGTTCGCCGCCTCCCAGGTCTTCGCCCAGGCCGGCTTCCCGCCGCCGCCGCCGAAGGTCAGTCCCGCCGCCGGCGTGATCGACATGCACGTCCATTCCCATCCGGACGTATTCGGCCGCAACATGGACGACATCGACGTCGCCACCCTCGCCAAGGCCAAGGGCATGCGCGGCATCGTGATCAAGAACCACATCAGCGAGACCGCGAGCCGGGCCGCGCTGGTGATGAAGGTCGTGCCGGGCATCGAGGTGTTCGGCGGCATCGTCCTCAACAAGGCCGTCGGCGGCATCAACCCGGACGCGGTGGAGTGGATGCACCGGGTCTACGGCAGCCGCGGCAAGATCGTCTGGCTGCCGACCTTCGAGGCCGACCGCCACGTGAAGGTGCTGTCGAAACCCGATGCGCGCGGCCTGGTGGTGGCGCCGGGCGGCCAGGTCACGCCGGAGATGGAGGCGATCCTCAAGATCATTGCGCGCGAGAACCTGGTGCTCGCCACCGGCCACGTGCATCCCGAAGAGATCGTCGCCGTGGTGCGCCGCGGGCGCGAGCTCGGCGTGAAGAACATGCTGATCACCCACGGCTTCACCAACGTGCCGGGCCTCACCATGGCGCAGGCCAAGCAGGTCGCCGACATGGGCGCGGTGATCGAGGTGTGCTTCCTTCAGTTCCTCGCCGGCCCGAATGCGCCGCTCGCGTTCCTCACCCACTGGACGCAGGTCAACGCGAAGAACGTGGCCACCGCGGTGAAGGAGATCGGCGCGAAGAGCCTGATCATCTCCTCCGACCTGGGCCAGAGCGCGAACATGACCCATCCCGACGGCATCGAGGCGGCGATCGCCGCCATGAGGAAAGAAAACATCTCCGACGCCGACATCGACGTGATGATGCGCAAGAACCCGGCGCGGCTGCTCGGACTCGCGCAATAAAGAAAGGGCCGGCTCCTCGCGGAAACCGGCCCCTGTCTTTGCTGCTTACTGGCTAGCGACTAGCGCCGCGCGAAATCGCTGCGGCGGTTCTGCGCCCAGGCTTTCTCGTCGTGGCCCTCAAGGCGTGGACGCTCCTCGCCGTAGCTGATCGCCTCGAGCTGCTCACCGCGCACGCCCATCAGCATCATCAGCTTGCTCACCGACTCGGCGCGCCGCTGGCCGAGCGCCAGGTTGTACTCGCGGCTGCCCTGCTCGTCGGCGTTGCCTTCGATCGTCAAGCGGGCGCCCGGGTTGGCCTTGAGCCAGCGCGCGTGGCTCTCGACCAGCGCGCGGTACTCGGGCTTGACGTCATATTTGTCGAATTCGTAGTACACGCTGCGCTTCAGGTCCGGCGACTGGCCGACCGGCGGCACGGCGTTGCCAACCTTGCCGCTGCCGACGTTGGAGCCGGAGCGGGCACCCGTATTGGTCGACGAAGTGCTGGTCGACGAAGACGAAGCGGCGGCATTGGGATCCTGCTGCGAATCGGTGGTGGCGCAGCCGGAAAGACCGGCTAGCCCGAACGCGAGAACAGCAAACGAAAGTTGTTTGATCATTGGTCTTACCCCTTTCCTCCGAGTAAAAAGTTTTAACGAACCGCCAGCCCTTAGGGGTTGGCCATGGCTGCGATCCTACTCCCGTCCGGGCTAGAACTGCCAGTAATATGCCGCACTAAATGCCTGTTTTCGTGAGAATCCTTGCTGTTGTTGCGGTTACCCTGCCCCTCCCCCAGGCGGTTTTTGGCAGCAGCGGCGCGGACGTCTACCGGACGCGCTGCGCGCTTTGTCACGACAGCGGTGCCACCCAGGCGCCCCGCGTCGGCCAGCCGAACGACTGGCGGCAACGGGTGCAGAAAGGCCGTGCCGCCCTGCTGCGCTCGGCGCTCGAGGGTGTGCGCGATACCGCCATGCTGCCGCGCGCCGGGTTTGCCGATCTCGGGGATGCCGACGTGGCCTCGGCAGTCGATTACATGCTGTCGACCCTCAAGCTCTCGATTCCCGAAACGGGGAAAGACACGCTCACGGCAAAACCCGCAAACCCTGCATCGAAGGCGCGCGTGTCGGCGGCATCACCGTGGAAGCGCGCGACGGGCGCATCGCGTTGCGCGGCATGGTGGACAGCGCTCGGGTCATCCGCGCCGCCGAGGACACGACGCGCGGCGTTCCGGGCGTTGTCGCAGTCGAGAACCGCCTGATCGCGGCCGACCTGTTCGAGCACGACTAAAATTACGCGGTGAACAAGCCAGGTTTGCCTTCCGGCAGCAACTTCATTCGCCAGATCGTCGACACCGACCTGGCGAACGGCACCTATTCGCGGGTGCAGACGCGCTTCCCGCCGGAGCCGAACGGCTACCTGCACTTCGGCCACGTGAAGTCGATCTGCCTCAATTTCGGCATCGCCGAGCAGTACGGCGGCGCCTGCAACCTGCGCTTCGACGACACCAACCCGGAGAAGGAGGAGCAGGAGTACGTCGACTCGATCAAGGAAGGCGTGAAGTGGCTCGGCTTCGACTGGGGAAAGCAGGACCTGTATGCCTCCGACTACTTCGGCAAGCTGTACCAGTTCGCCGAGGCGCTGATCAGGGCCGGCAAGGCCTATGTCGACAGCCAGAGCGCCGAGCAGATGAGCGCGGCGCGCGGCAGCTTCACCGAGCCCGGCAAGGACTCGCCGTGGCGTAACCGCACCGTCGACGAGAACCTGTCGCTGTTCCGCGGCATGCGCGACGGCCAGTACAAGGACGGCACCCACGTGCTGCGCGCGAAGATCGACATGCGCTCGCCGAACATCAACCTGCGCGACCCGGCGATGTACCGCATCCGCCACGCGCATCACCATCGCACCGGCGACAAGTGGTGCATCTACCCCACCTACGACTGGGCGCACGGCCTCTCCGACTGCATCGAGGGCATCAGCCATTCGCTGTGCACGCTCGAGTTCGAAGACCATCGCCCGCTCTACGACTGGTTCAATCAGCAGGTGGCGGAGGCCGGCCTGCTGCCGGGACCGACGCTACCCAAGCAGATCGAATTTGCGCGCCTGAATCTCACCTATGTCGTCCTGAGCAAGCGAAGGCTGATCCAGCTGGTGGATGAGCACTATGTCGACGGCTGGGACGACCCGCGCATGCCGACGCTCGCCGGCGCGCGCCGCCGTGGCTATACGCCGGAAGGCTTCCGCCTGTTCGCCGAGCGCATCGGCGTGTCCAAGGCGAACCAGCTCATCGAGTTCGCCATCCTCGAAGACTGCATGCGCGAGCACCTGAACGACGTCGCGCCGCGCCGCATGGCGGTGCTCGAGCCGGTCAAGCTGGTGATCGACAACTATCCCGCGGACAAGGAAGAGCTGATGGACGTGCCCAACCATCCGCAGAAACCGGACTGGGGCAAGCGCCAGGTGCCGTTCTCGCGCGAGCTGTGGATCGAGAAGGACGATTTTCAGGAGAACCCCGAGAAGGGATACTTCCGCCTTTTCCCCGGCAGCGAAGTGCGGCTGCGTTACGGCTACGTGGTGAAGTGCGTCGGTATGAAGGACGGCGTCGTGCATTGCACCTACCACCCGGAGTCGCGCTCAGGCTCGCCGACGGCCGACAAGTTCAAGGTGAAAGGCAACATCCACTGGGTGAGCGCGAAGCACGCCTACGCCGCCAAGGTGAAGCTCTACGATCGCCTGTTCAAAGTGCCCGAGCCCGGCAAGGAGCGCGATTACATCCAGGACCTGAATCCGGAATCGCGCAAGATCGTCGACGCGAAGCTGGAGCCCGCCCTGCGCGCGGGCGGGCCGGAAGCGCGCTCGCGCCAGGTGTACCAGTTCGAGCGCCACGGCTATTTCGTCGCCGACTACGACGAGCTCACGTTCAACCGCACCGTGACGCTGCGCGACTCCTGGGCTACGGCAAGCCAGCCACCGAAACGTCCTTCGGGTAAGTAATGGTGTAGTCGGCGGCGAATTTCAGCGTTTCGCCCGGCGCGAGCGCGCGCTCCCACGCCACCACGCCGCGCCGGTCTTCCCAGTTCAGGATCTTGGTCTTCGGCTCGAACACCGATTCGACCGAGATCTGATCGGAGACCGCGACCGGCGAAGCTCGAGCACCAGGAGATCCACCGCGGTCTTGTGACGGCTGGTCACGGTGTACTGGTCGGCGATCTGCCGCTCGTTGCGCTGCCCGACGATGCCGGCCTTCCCGGTCCGGTTCTTGATGCGATTGACCGTCACCACCATGCGGTCGTCGCGGCCGAACGGCAGCATCAGCTTGTCCTTGGCTTGCGCTTGCCAGTGCGTCGACCCGATGTAGGCGCCGTCGCGATAGAGCTGCACGTCGCCGGGCAGCCAGACGCCGTCGGGCCGGTCGGCCTCGGCGGTGACCATGCCCGCAGGATCGCGCCGCGGCACCACGCGCACCTTCTGCTTCACCTTCACCCATTGCTTGGTGAGCGAAACGTTGACCTGCCGGCCGTCGGCCGCTATGTCCACCTTGCCGGAGACGTCGAACTCGGTGGCGTACTCGGTGTTGAATTCGGTGATGACCTGCGGCGCGTCGGCGCGCTTCTCCAGCGCGCGCGCCGCCGGCGCCTGCGCGACCAGGCCCGATGCCGCGGTAGCGTCGCGCAGCTCGTTCGCCTGCGGCGACAGGATGACGAGCTCCCAGGTCGCCGGGTCGACGATGGTCGCCGCGCGCGGCTGGCCGGTGGCGAGCTTGAGGCTCACGCCGCTCCAGTCCTCGCCGGTGCGCTGCGTCACGGTGGCCGTGCGCTCGAGCTCGACGCGCGAGCCCGCGGAATCGAGCGAGGCGCGGTACGCCGGCCGCCAGCCCGCGTTCGGCACCTGATAGGAAGCGCGCACCGAACCCGCGCTCGACGCCGCCACGCTGATCGCGAGCGTACGCGAGTCGCGCGCGCTGCCCTTGACGCGCGCGAGGTCGCGCTCCAGAGCCGCGATCTGCTTGTCGAGTGCGCGCTTCTGCACCGCGACGCGCTGGATGGTGCCGTAAGCATCGGCGCCGCCCTTTCGCAACGACTCGAGCACGACCGCAATGGCTTTCGGATCGATCGCCGGCGGGCGCCCCTTCTCGGGCTCAGGAACAGTATTCATGTTGGCGAGGAAATTGCGCACCAGCTCGGCGGTCTTTACCTGAACGTCGAGCTCCGCTTGCCGGTCTTTCAGCGCCTGGATCTTCGCTTCGAGCTCGCTTTCGCGCGGGCTCATCGCGTTCTGGCGTGCTACGTCGCGGACCGCGATCTCGCCGATGCGGATGCCGGGATCGGCCTCCACGCGCAATGTGCGCGCATCGAAATTCGCCGGCAGGCCGACCAGCTCGACGCGGGCCTGGCCAGCGGTGACCGGGGCGGCCCGCTCCACCGTGGCGCTGCCGGGATAGAGCATGACCTTGGTAATGCGCCCGCCATCCTGGGAGAACGCGGGCGTGACAAACAACACAGCAATTACGGCACAACAGGTTCGGATTTTCACGTGTTGCCTCCTTGTCCCGCATTGAACGGAGGCAACCGCAGAAAGGGTTAAGGCCAGAGCTTCACGCGCGGGATCCGGCTGGCGACCAAGGCGCCGAGCGCGGCGAGGCCGGCCACGACCAGGAAAGCCCGGTGGAAAGACTGCACTACGTCCATGTGGGGCATGAGCGCGAACAGCACCGCGCCGAACACGGCGGCGCCAGCCGCGCCGCCAGTGGAACGCGCAAGCCCCATGAGCGAGGTCGACGCGCCGAGGCGCGGGCGCCCGGCCACGGTCTGGACCACCACCTGGTTGATCGGCATCACCGAGCCCAGGCCCAGCCCGGTGAGGAAGCCCAGGCCGATCACCAGTATCGTGTGGTCGGGCAGAACCCCGAGCAGGAACAATCCGGTCGCCGCGAGCGACATGCCGCCGACCGGGATCCAGTGCGCCTCGCCTGTGCGCCGCAGGAGGCGCGCGGCGGTCAACGCGGCGCACACCATGCCCAGCGTCACCGGCAACAGCAGCATTCCCGAAAGCTGCGCGCTGAACTTGTGGCCGAGCTGCAGGTAGATCGGCAGGAAGAAAATCATCGCGAACAGGCTCGCGGCGAACAGCGCGGTCAGCGCCGTCGACAGCGCGATGGCGCGGTCGCGCAGCAGCTCGACCGGCAGGAACGGCGTGGCGTGGCGTCCCTCGTGCCAGACGAGCGTCGCGATGCCGAGGATCGCGAGCGTGGCGAGGGCGAGGCTCCACGCAGATGTCCACTCGAAGCGATGCCCGACCTGCGTAAGCCAGAACAGCGTGCTCACCGCGGTGAGCGCGAACAGCACCTGGCCGGTAAGATCGCGCCCCGCCGTCGCCGGCGGATGCACCTCGCCCGCGGGCAGGCGCGACAGGCGCCACGCGGCGAAAGCGGCGAATGGCAGATTGGCGAAGAACAGCCAGCGCCAGCTCCAGTGCGACACCACCAGGCCGCCGACCACCGGCCCGCCGATGCTCGCCGTGGTGAACACCAGCGCGAAGTAGCCCTGGAAGCGGATGCGCTCGCGCGGCGGCACCAGCTCGCCGATCAGCGCTTGCGACAGCGTCATCAGCCCGCCGCCGCCCAGGCCCTGCAGCACGCGTGCGGCGACGAGCTGCGGCAATGTCTGCGCCGCGCCGCACGCTGCTGAGCCGAGCGCGAACACGCCGAGCGCGCAGAGCAGTACCTTGCGGCGGCCGTGAAAGTCGCCCAGCCGCCCGTAAAGCGGAACGATGGTGGCCGAAGCGAGGAGATAGCCGACCGCGATCCAGGAGCTGTCGCGCAGGCCGCCGAGCGAATCGGCAATCGCCGGTGTGGCGGTGGCGAGCAACGTCTGGTCGGCCGCGGCCATGAACATCGGCAGGAACACCGCAGCGAACAGGTTGAGGAACTCGGCGCGCGAAACGGTCGTGCCGGTCGGCGGCGGAGACATCGCCGCGATGCTACCGCAGCGCAGCGATCAACGCGTCAGCCAGCCGCGCGCCCGCAGCGTCAGCGCGGCGTAGGGAAAGATCCAGGTGAGGGCGAAGAACGAGAAATAGGCGTACACCACGCCGAGCACTGCGTCCCAGGAGCGCTCGCTGCGCAGGTAGTAGAGCACATAGACCGTGGCGGCCATCGCGATCGCGAGCAGCATGCGCATGAACGCGCCGGGATCCTCGAACATGTGCACGATCCAGAGGCCGATGGAGAGATAGCCGATCGGAAAGCGCAGGTTGGTGACCGCGCTCTCGTAGAGCGCCAGCGCGCGCCACAGCGGCGGCCGCTTCCAGACGATGCGCGCGAAGCGCAACTCCTCGCGGATGTAACTGCGGTCCCAGCGCAGAAACATGAGGCAAAGCTTGCCGTAGGTCTCGGGCACCACCGTGTGGACCACCGCGCTGCGCTGGTAGACCGTGTCATAGCCCGCGGCGAGGATGAAATTGGTCATCGCCCGGTCTTCGCCGTACGTGCACTGCACGCCGAGAAAGCGCTGGTTAATCCACTGCTCCAGCACCTCGCGCACCGCCGCCATGCGATAGGCCGCGAGCGTGCCCGGGCAACAGTACACGGTGCGGAACATCGACTGGGCGCTGCGCAGGAAATCGAAGGACAGCACGAAGCGCACATGCAGCATGCGTGGGATCACGCCGGTACGGCGGTTGTACACCAACACCTTGCCGGCGACCGCGCCGACGCGCGCGTCGCGGAACGGACCGGCGATGGCGAGCAGTGTGTCGCGCTCGATCACGCTGTCGGAATCAACCGTGACCACGATCTCGCCGCGCGCGCGGCGGATGCCGGCCACGAGCGCCGCGCGCTTGCCGGTGTTCGTCGGCATGCGTAGCGCCGTCACCAGGTCCGGGAAGCGGCGCGCCGCGCGCTGGATGTAGCGCCAGGTATCGTCGGTGCTGCCGTCGTCGATCGCGAAGATCTCCAGCCGCTCGCGCGGATAGCGCGCCTGCGCGATCGAGGCGACGGCGAGCTCGACCATCGCGCCTTCGTTGTAGGCGGGCACGATCACCGTCAGCAGCGGCGCCTCTTCCGCCACCGCCGCTGCGAACGGCCGGTAGCGCATCCAGAAGATGGTGCGCGCCAGCATCAGCACCAGTCCCAGCGTGATCCAGATCACCGTGGCCCGCACCCAAAGCATGCTCCAGTGCTCGCGCCCGGCGACGTCGAACAGCGGCTGCAGCAGAGGCGTCGCCACGGCTGCGTAGTAGAGACCAGCCACGCCGGCAAAGATCACGACGATCAGCAGCCGGTCCCACAGGTCGTGCTGCGGTGCGCCCGCCGTGGTCGCTTCGGTGCTCATCTGTCCATGCTAAACGCGGCGCGGTGCAGAGCGCTGACACGCACCGCAGCGGAATCGCGCAGCGAAACTGCGTTAAAGTTGTCACGTGAGCGAGTCCAAATGGAAGTACAGCGGCGTTCGCGTGGTGCACTCGAACGAGCTCGACATCAACACGGCGCAGACGCCCGGCATGAACCGCGCCGCGGCCATCACGCACGCGCGCGCCGGTGCCGAGAAGCTCTGGGCCGGCACCGTGGTGATCCATCCCAAGGCCAAGACCGGCGCGCACCACCACGGCCCGGTGGAGAGCGTCATCTATGTCGTCAGCGGTAAAGCCCGCATGCGCTGGGGCGACAAGCTCGAGTTCGTCGCCGAGGCGGGCCCGGGCGACTTCATCTACGTGCCGCCCTACGTTCCCCACCAGGAGATCAACGCGAGCGATACCGAGCCGCTCTCCTGCGTGCTCTGCCGCAGCGGCCAGGAGCCGGTGGTGGTGAACCTCGACATCCCGGTGGTCGAGAAGCCGGAAGAAGTGCACTGGGTGGACAACATCCACCCGCATCCGCACAAGAAGAATTGAACACCCGGACCAAGCGCATCCTCATCGTCGCCGGCGCGGTCGTTGGCGCGCTGGTCGTATTGCGCGTAGCCGCGGCGTTCATCTGGCCCAGCATCAACGATGTGCGCACCGGCGCCACTGCTGAATACCCGGACATCCAGCCGCAACGCTTTTCGAAGCCTTTCGATCAGGTGTTCGCCGCCGCGCTCGCCACTGCCAAGGAGATGGGGCTCGAGATCACCCTGCAGTCGCCCGAGAGGGGCGAGATTCAGGCGGTGGCGACCACGCGCGTTTTCGGTTTCAAGGATGACGTCACCATCGCCGTCGGCCGCAATGGCGTGGTCAACGTTCGATCCCAGTCTCGTATCGGCAAGGGCGATCTCGGCACCAATGCGCGCCGCATCCGCGATTTCCAGGAACGCCTCGGCAGGCGCCTCTAATAGTCATCCTGACGCCGGGCAAAAGCCTGTATAACGGTAGGCGCAGGATTTCAAGCAGCACGTGCGTACCGTACTCAGCCGTTCGTTCGTTCCCTCCTTGACCGTCCGCAGGCGAATTCGCCTTATCCAATTTCATCAAGGAAGAGCACGCACATGAGCACAGGTACCGTGAAGTGGTTCAACGACGCCAAGGGTTTCGGCTTCATCACCCCCGACGACGGCAGCAAGGATCTTTTCGTTCACTTCTCCG
>Ga0207648_10000638_pt1 | contig 39331 bp, 38 predicted proteins | sample KBSMisM32_FD_184310 | JGI IMG/M metagenome (GOLD analysis project Ga0207648, IMG submission 184310) | Miscanthus rhizosphere microbial communities from Kellogg Biological Station, Michigan, USA - KBS Miscanthus M3-2 (SPAdes) (version 2) | ecosystem: Host-associated > Plants > Roots >... | reverse complement strand
ATGTTCGTTCCGCCTACCCGAATATTCGGCCAACTAACTTGACCTTTCGGCAAAAGTCGGTAGGGGCTCAGCCCTCGACCACCTGGAACTGCGTCATCAGCCCGTGGTCCTCGTGGTCGAGCATGTGGCAGTGCATGACGAACTTGCCGAGGTGGTCGACGAAGCGGCCGCCGAGCACGATCCGTTCGTTCGGATAGATGAAGAAGGTCTCCTTGAGGCAGTCTTCCCAGGCCGGCGGCGGCTTGCCGTTGCGCGCAAGCAGCAGCCAGTCGGTCAGGTGGATGTGGATCATGTGGGCGACCGAGGTGCGGTTGACGAACTCCCAGGTCTCTACCGAGCCCAGCTTGGGATGGGCGTCGGCGCGAGCTGGGTTGAAGGTGCGGCCGTTGATCAGCCAGGCGGTCTCGAAGGCGCCGCCGATCGAGATCTTGAAGGTCCGCTGCGGCGTCGGCGAGAGTCGCTTCGTCCACTCGGGCAGGGGGCGTAGACGGCGGGGCACTCGGGTGCGATCGGGCGAGCGCCGCGAATCGACGCGGAACTGCATCAGCGCCCCGACATAGGGCCGGGCGCCGAGCGGATGGCGACTGCCGTGGCGCGGTCCGCTGCGCAGCTCCACCCTCTGTCCCGCCGCCGGGGCGAAATCGACGAGCAGCTCGACCCGCTCGGCCGGGCCGATCGTCACCTCTTTGCGGCGCACGGGGCGCGGCATCAGGCCGCTCTCGGTCGCGATCTGGACCAGCGGCGCGCCGTTGGAGAGGAAGAGGTTGTAGGAGCGGAACTGCGAGACGTTGAGCAGGCGCAGGCGGTAGCGCTGAGCGCTCACGCGGTGGTGCGGCATGTGCGCCCCGTTGACGAGGATCGTGGGGGCGGCGATGCCGTCGGCCGGCGGGCGGCGACCGGTGAACGGGTCGGTCAGCTGGTTGCGGCGGTCGAAGCCGCGGTCGCCGATCATCAGCGCCAGATCGCGCTCGCCGCGTGGCAGCGGCAGGCCGGCGTCGAAATCGTCGTCGATGATCCACATCCCGGCCAGGCCGCGCCAGACGTGGTGGGCCGTGCGGTCGAGGCGGTGATCGTGGTACCACTGGAAGGCGGCTCGCTCGGGCTCGCCGCCCTCCATCAGGTCATAGACGTAGGTGCGCCGCCCGCCCGGCTCGATCAGCACGTCGTTGCCGGACTGGCGCGCCGTCAGTCCCTTGGGGATGCGGCAGAAGAAGGAGCGTGGGTGCGTACGGGTGAGCCCCCCCGGTTGCCCGTCGAACTGGGTGCGGCTATGCCCGCCGTGCAGGTGGACGGTGAGCTCGCCCACCGCGGGCGGCAGCCGATGGAGGAAGGTGACCTCGGTGCGATGCCCCGCGGGGCGCCTGATCGTCGGCCCCGGGAAAGTCCCCCCGTAGGTCCACATCCGCGTCGGCTCGCCGGGCAGGATCGGGACCTCCGCCTCCCGAATCGGGATCGTCAGCCGCGAGCCGCTCAGCACCTCGGGGACCGGCAGCCGCGCCCGGAAGGGCTCGCCGGCCGAACGGCGGGCCGGGGCTCGCGACGAGAGCAGCGCCCCTGGGCGGATCCCGAGAGGCAGCGCGGTCGCCAGGGCGCCGCCGCCGAGGGCGCCGAGGAAAGCTCGGCGCCCCAGGCGGGGCGGATCTTTCGCAGACCCAGACGTGGCCGTTAGCCGGTGGGCCCCTGTCGCACTTCGATCGAGCCGTGCATCCAGGGATGGATGGCGCACATGAAGGTGATCTCGGTGCCCGCGGGGGCGCTGACCACCTGGGTGATCGTCGCGTTCGGCTTGACGCCGGTGAACCAGGAGTCGCCCTTCTTGGTCAGGTTGCCCTCCGTGTCCCAGCCGGCTGCGCCGGCCTTGGCGGGGTTCTGCGTGACATGGCCATGGGGACCTTTGACGCCGTGCCAGTGGGCGATCGCCATGCAGATGTGTTTCGGCGTGAAGCACCGCTGGCGCGCTTTGGCCGTTTTCGGGATCAACGACTCTTCGACCATCGAGAAGGTGTGGGGACCGACCTTGCGTGGATTGGTCGTGTTGAGGATCGTCAGTTCTTCGCCGGTGTAGACGAATTCCGGGGCGACGAAGCGAAGGCCCTTCTTGCCGTCCTTGATGTAGACGGTGTTGAGCGGGTTCGGTTCTTCGGCGGCGCCGGCGGCGGGAACGACGGCCAGGCAGGCCACCGCCGCGAGCGCGAGGAAACCGGCCAGCTTGACCGGCACAGCACGGAAACGTTGCTGCTTCAACTTTCTCTCTCTCCTTTCGGCGCCGACCGCGCTGCGCCTTGGACGAATAACCCAGGACAAGCTACAGCAAGGCGAGGGGGGCTCCGGGCTGAGAACATGCCGGCGGTGACCGAGTCGAAGGGCGAGGGCGAGCACGGCGCGGACCTGGCGGAGGTCCTGGCCCGTCGCGCCCAAACGCTCGACGAGGCCCGTCCCGACGCCGTGGAGCGCCGCCGCGCCGCCGGCGGGCGAACGGCCCGCGAGAACCTCGACGACCTCGTCGACCCTGGCTCGTTCGTCGAGTACGGGCGCTTTGCGATCGCCGCCCAGCGTGGGCGCCGCGAGGTCGCCGACCTGATCGCCCGCACGCCCGCCGACGGCCTGCTCGCCGGCACCGCGCGCGTCAACGGCGAGCTCTTCGGCGAGGGCGCCGCCTGCGCCGTGCTCAGCTACGACTACACGGTCCTCGCCGGCACCCAGGGCGCCCTCGGGCACCGCAAGAAGGACCGCCTCTTCGAGCTGATCGAGCGTCTGCGGCTGCCGGTCGTCTTCTTCGCCGAGGGCGGCGGCGGGCGCCCGGGGGACACCGACTACCCGGTCGTCTCCGCTCTCGACACGCGCGCCTTCGCCCTCTGGGCGCGGTTGTCCGGCCTCGTCCCCCGCATAGCCGTCGTCGCCGGGCGCTGCTTCGCCGGCAATGCCGTGATCGCCGGCTGCGCGGACCTGATCGTCGCCAGCGAGGACGCCTCGATCGGCATGGGCGGCCCGGCGATGATCGAGGGTGGCGGGCTCGGCAAGGTCGATCCCGACGAGGTCGGCCCGATCGGGGTGCAGGCGCCCAACGGGGTGGTCGACCTCGTCGTCGCCGACGAGAAGGAGGCGACGGCCGCGGCGAAGCGCCTCCTCGCCTACTTCCAGGGAGAGACGCCGCCGGGTGAGGCGGCGGAGCAGGTCGCTCTGCGCGACATGGTCCCCGAGCGCCGGCGGCGCGCCTATGCGGTGGCGCCGGTCGTCGAGACCCTCGCCGACGCCGGCTCGGCGACGTTCCTGCGCGAGCGCTTCGCGCCCGAGATGGCCACGGCGCTGATCCGCATCGAAGGCCACCCGCTGGGGGTGATCGCAAACGACACGCGCCACGCCGCCGGCGCGATCACCAGCGACGCCGCCGACAAGGCGGCGCGCTTCCTGCAGCTCTGCGACGCCTTCGGCCTGCCGGTCCTCTCGCTCGTCGACACGCCGGGGATGATGGTCGGTCCCGAGGCCGAGGCGACCGGCCTCGTCCGTCACACCTCGCGGCTGCTGATCGCCGGCGCGGCGCTGCGGACGCCGCTGATCGCGGTGATCCTGCGCCGCGGCTACGGGCTGGGCGCACAGGCGATGACGGGCGGCAGCATGCACGAGCCGCTGCTCACCGTCGCGTGGCCCTCCGCCCATCTCGGCCCGATGGGCCTCGAAGGCGCGGTGCGGCTGGCCCTGCGCAAGGAGCTGGAGACGATCGCCGACGAGGCCGAGCGCGAGCGCCGCGTGCGCGAGCTGACCGCCGCCGCCGAAGACAACGCGAAAGCGCTCAATGCCGCCGCGCTCTTCGAGATCGACGACGTGATCGACCCGGCCGAGACGCGCGCCCTCGTCGCCTCAACGCTCGCCGCGGCGCGAGCCCACGCCCCGTCGACCGAGCCCGGCCGGCGCTTCGTCGACGCCTGGTAGGAGCCGGCGTCAGGCGAGTCCGGCCAGCTCGTACTCGCGCAGAAAGCCCTCGAAGAGGCGCCGATGGGACTGCTCGTCGTGGAGGATCTCGATCGTCATGTCCTGCGTGACGGGGTCGATTTCGTCGGTCTCCTCGACGACCCGGGTGTAGTGCTCGATCGCGCCCGTCTCGGCTTTGATCACGCCGCGGATCACGTGCACGACGTCGGTCTGCTCCTCGGGCGGCTGCAGGAAGCTCTGTTCGGCGGCGAATCCTTCCGAGCCGGGCACGACGCCGTAGAGCTCCTTGATCCGCCGGGCGAAGCGGCGCGCGTGGTCGAGCTCCTCGTCGATGTCCTCCTCGAGCGATTGCTTGACCTCCTGCGCCCGCACTCCGTCGAGGTTGACGGAGGCGGCGAGGTAGCTCATCACCGTCTCGATCTCCATCCAGTACGCCTTGGCCAGCAGCTCGACGACGTGCTGCCGCGCTTCGGCGTTCGCGCCGTCGAAGATTCCCTTGCTGAGGGTCGTGCCGGTCTCCATTCGAACGCTCCTTGCTCGCCGTGTAGTTCAATTCCCTTTACCCGCAGTCGTGGGTGGCAATCGCGACGGGGTAGGCTCTGTAGCGAGCACCCCGAGGAGGAGAATTTGTCCAGCGAACCGCGAGAAATCGCCGATGGAACGCTCGAAGTCCGCACCGCGGAGAACGACGGGACCCAGGTCGTCTCGCTTTGCGGGGAGCTCGACCTCGCCAACGCCCCGACCGCGGAGACGGCCCTGGAGAAGGCGCTGCAGCAGGGCCGGCGGGTGGTCGTCGACATGCGCGAGCTGGAGTTCATCGACTCGACCGGGATCGCCCTCCTCGTCACTGCCCTCGGCCACGGCGGGGAAACCGAGCTCGGCTTCGTGCCGAGCACCTCGCAGGCGGTCAACAGGGTGCTCGAGCTGACCGGCTTGGCCGATCGCCTGCCGCTCGTCGACGCCCCTTAAGCGCGGAGTTTGTAGCCGCGCGAGAAGAGGCGCAGGTTGACGAGGAAGAGGGCGAGGGTGGCCCCTGTCAGGGCGAGCAGCGAGAGGCCGACGCTGACTTCGGTGAAGCCGACGAAGCCGTAGCGGACGAGGTTGATCATGTAGAAGATCGGGTCGAAGCGAGTCAGCGTCTCGAACGGCTGTGGCAGCAGCGCCGCCGAGTAGAAGACGCCGCCGAGGAAGATCAGCGGCTGCAGGACGAAGGTCTGAGCGAAGGCGACATCGTCGAACTGTTCGGCGCGCACGCCGATCAGCACCCCGAGCTGGGCGAAGAAGAAACCGACGAGGAAGAGCGAGGGGACGAGGACGAGGACGTGTTCGACCGGCAGGCCGACGAGGACCACCGAGACGACGAAGGTCAGCGTCGCCACGGCAAGCCCGCGCATGAAGCCGCCGAGCGAGAAGGCGAGCAGCAGCTCGCCGGGGGAGGCAGGCGAGGAGAGCTGGTCCTGGATCGCCCCCTGGAACTTCTGCTGCAGGATCGAGGAGGAGTTGTTGGCGAAGGCGTTGGTCGAGAAGGCCATCATGATCAGGCCGGGAATGACGAAGAGGATGTAGTCGATCCCGTGCAGGTGTTTGATCCGTGAGCCGAGCGCGGCGCCGAAGACCATGATGTAGAGGAAGGTTTCGAGCAGCGGCGCCCCCAGCGTCTGCTTCTTTATCTTCATGAAGCGGTTGACCTCGCGCCGCCAGAGCGTCGCGAAGCGGATCTGCCCCGGGCTCACGCGGTCACCTCGATGTGCGAGCGCGAGAGCTCTTTGCGGCCGACCAGCGCCAGGTAGGCGTCCTCGAGGTTGGCGACGCCGTAGCGGGCCGCCAGCTCGCCGCTCGTCCCCTCGCCGACGATCTGGCCTTCGTTGATGAAGGCGATCCGGTCGCAGAGCTGCTCGGCCTCCTCGATGTAGTGCGTGGTCAACAGGATCGTCGTCCCCTCCTGGTTGATCCGCTGCACGTAGTGCCAGAGCTCGAGCCGCAGCTCGACGTCGACGCCGGCGGTCGGCTCGTCGAGGATCAGCAGCCGCGGCCGGTGCATCATCGCCCTGGCCAGGATCAGCCGCCGCTTCATCCCGCCCGAGAGCGTGCGCGTCCGTTCGTCGGCCTTGTCCGTGAGTGAGAAGGTCTTGAGCAGCTCGCGGGTGCGCTCGCGCCGCTCGCGCTTCGGCATACCGAAGTAACCGGCGTGGTAGTCGAGCGTCTCCTCGACGGTGAGGAACCAGTCGAGGTTGAGCTCCTGCGGGGCCAGCCCGACCGCCTGCCGCGCCGGGCCGTAGTCGTGGATCGCGTCGTGGCCGAAGATCGCGATCTCCCCGGTGGTCGGCTGCGCCAGGCCGGTCGTGCAGTGGATCAGCGTCGACTTGCCGGCGCCGTTGGGCCCGAGCAGCCCGAACAGCTCGCCGGGGGCGATCTCGAGCGAGACCCCGCGCAGTGCCTCCACCCCGGTCGGGTAGCGCTTCGCCAGCTCTTCGATGTGCAGCGCGCTCTCTCGCATGCGGGCGCTAACGCTAGTCCACCGGCTGACTTCGTCGTTAGGGATACATATGTATCCCTAACGACGAAGTCAGCGATATTAGGGTGGGGAGATGGCCCAGCCGCTGCTTGCCGTCGACGCGCCCTCGATGCTGTTCCGCGCCTTCTACGCGCTGCCGGACTCGATCGTCGGGGCCGACGGGCGGCCGGTCAACGCCCTGCTCGGCACCGCCAACCTGATCCTGCGCGAGGTCGAACTGCACGAGCCCCGGGCGGTCGTCCTCTGCTTCGGCCCCGACGCGGCCTCCTACCGAACCGAGCTCTATCCGGCCTACCACGCCGAGCGCGAGGCGGCGATGCCCGACGCCCTCTCGCCGCAGTTCGGCCTCGCCGCCGACTTCTTCGAGGCCTTCGGCTGGACCGTCGCGACGAGCGCGGATCTCGAGGCAGACGACCTGCTCGGCACCTATGCCAGGCGCGAGGCCGAAGCGGGCGGGCGGGCGCTGCTGCTGACCGGCGACCGCGACATGTACCAGTGCGCCGGCGAGCGGGTCACGGTCCTCTACGTAAAGACCGGGACGAAAGGCGCCGAAGAGGTCGGGCCCGCCGAGGTCAAGGAGCGCTACGGCGTGCCGCCGCAGCTCGTCCCCGACTTCATCGCCCTGCGCGGCGACCCTTCCGACGGCCTGCCCGGAGCGAAAGGGGTCGGCCCGAAGACGGCCGCCGAGCTGCTGCGCCGGCACGGCTCGCTCGAGGCGGTGCTCGAGAACGCGATCCGCGAGCGGCGTCCGGCCCTGCGTGGAGCGCTCCTCGACGCCGCCGGGGAGCTGCGCGCCTTCAAGGACATCGCCACGCTTCGCGACGCCGGCGTCGAGCCGCCGTCCGACCGCGAGACCGACTGGAGCGGGGCCGCGTCGGCTGCCCGGGCGCTCGGGATGAACCGGCTCGCCGAGCGGCTCGAGAGCCTCGCCTGAGCCCGTCCGTGCTACTACTGAGAGCGCCTTGATCGACGCCGATCCACAGCGCATCGTCGACCTCTCGGTCACCCTCTCCGAGCACCTTCCGGCTACCTGGCCGGAACACATGCCCTTCGCCCACAAGAACTGGAGCTGGTTCGAGGAGGACGAGCTGCCGACGGGCGCCAGCACCTGCTCGCTCGGCCCCTACGTAACCCACTTCTTCATCCTCGACGAGCACGCCGGCACCCACGTCGACGCCCCCAGCCACTACTTCGCGCCGCCCGACTCGGGACTGGCGAACGCAAGCGCCGAGGGCGAGCAGAGCGCCGAGAAGCTCGACCTCTCGAAGCTGATCGGTCCCGCCGCGGTCGTCGATCTGCGCCACCTCGACGGCAAAGCGGAGCCGGGCGCCAGCCCGGCGATCACGGTCGCCCACATGGAGGCCTGGGAGGCCGAGCACGGTCGCTTCGAGGCGGGCGAGGTCGTGCTCCTGCTCACCGGCTGGTCCAGGCACTACGTCAGGGGCGAGGCCGGCAAGGCGTTCCTGCACGAGCCGGTCGTCCTGCAGACGCGCCCGGCGTGGCCGGCGCCCGAGGCGGACGTCGCCGTCTTCCTGCACGAGCGCGGCGTCGCCACGATCGGCATCGACGCGCCGAGCATCGGCTCGGCCGAGGAGGGCAACGAAGTCCACCGCGCCGGCCTCAGTCGCGCGATGGACTTCGTCGAGGGCCTGACCAACCTCGACCGCCTTCCGGCCCGCGGGGCGACCTTCGTCTTCCTGCCCCTGAAGATCGCCGTCGCCAGCGGCGCTCCGGGCCGGGCGATCGCGCTCCTGCCGGGCTAGCGGTAGTCCGGGTTCGGGTAGTCGAAGCGGCAGCCGGCGTCCCACTCGGTGCGCTGGTTGCCGTGCGCCGGGATGCCGCCGGCGTCCTTGAGCATGCGCGCCAGGTGCATCATGTTCCAGGCGGCGAAGGTGGTGTTGCGGTTGGTGAAGTCGTTCTCGGGACCGCCGGAGCCCTCGTCGAGGTAGGACGGGCCCGGGCCCGCCTCGCCGATCCAGCCGGCGTCGGCCTGCGGCGGGATCGTGTAGCCGAGGTGCTGCAGCGAGTAGAGCACGTTCATCGCGCAGTGCTTGACGCCGTCCTCGTTGCCCGTCACCAGGCAACCGCCGACCCGGCCGTAGTAGGCGTACTGGCCGGCCTCGTTGAGCAGGTGCGAGTTGCCGTAGAGGCGCTCGATCACCTGCGTCGCCACCGAGGACTTCTCGCCGAGCCAGATCGGCATGCCGAGCACGAGGATGTCGGCGGCCATCACCTTCTCGAAGATCGCCGGCCACTCGTCGCGCTCCCAGCCGTGCTCGGTCATGTCGGGCCAGACGCCGGTCGCGATCTCGTGGTCGATCGCCCGGATGCTCTCGACCTCGACCCCGTTGGCCCGCATCACCTCCATCGAGCGGTCCATCAGCCCCTGCGTGTTGGAGACCTCGGGGCTGCGCTTCAGGCTGCAGTTGACGTAGAGCGCGCGCAGGTCGGAGTAGCCGCTCACGCAGCGACCCTATCCGACGGACGCGCGGCCGAGGCGGGCGCCGCCGAGAACTGCATCGCGCCGTCGACCAGCGGAGCGCGGCGGATCGCGCGCGAGTCGAGCAGGTAGTTCTGGCGCAGCTTCCAGGGCTCCTTCGAGCCCTGTTTGGGGAACTCGTCGAGCGAGCGCAGCACGTAGCCGGAGGTGAAGTCGAGCAGCGGTGTCTCCTCGACCGTCGGGTCGGTGATCTCGGGCACGCTTTTCGCGTAACCGTGGGCGTCCATATGGGCGAGCAGGCGGCAGACGTATTCGGAGGTCAGATCGGCCTTCAGCGTCCACGACGCATTCGTGTAACCGACGGTGAAGGTGCAGTTCGGCACCCCGCTCAGCATCATCCCCTTGTAGGTCATCGTCTTCGGCAGGTCGACCGGGGCGCCGTCGACGACGAGCTCCATGCCACCGAGGAAGAGCAGGTTGAGCCCGGTCGCGGTGACGATCACGTCGGCCTCCAGCTCCTCGCCCGAGTCGAGCTCGATGCCCGTCTCGGTGAAGCTGGCAATCGTGTCGGTGACGACCGAGGCGCGCCCCTCGCGGATCGCCTCGAAGAGGTCGCCGTTGGGGACCAGGCACATGCGCTGGTCCCAGGGGTCGTAGAGGGGCTTGAAGTGCTTGTCGACGTCATAGCCGGGCGGCAGGGCGCGTTCGACGCCGCGGCGGACGAGCTTCTTCACGGTCTCCGGCCGGCGGCGGCTGAGCTGGTAGAAGAACGTCTGCAGCAGGACGTTCTTCCAGCGCACGATCGAGTAGACGGCGCGCGCCGGCAGCACCTTGTGCAGGCGCCCGGCAAGGGGGTCTTCGGCCGGCAGCGAGGCGATGTAGGTGGGCGAGCGCTGCAGCATCGTCACCTGCGCGGCCTTCTCGGCCATCGCCGGCACCAGCGTCACCGCGGTCGCGCCGCTGCCGATCACGACGACCTTCTTGCCGGCGTAGTCGAGGTCCTCGGGCCAGTGCTGCGGATGGACGAGCTCGCCGGCGAAGCGCTCCCTGCCCGCAAACTCGGGCGTGAACCCCTCGTCGTAGCGGTAATAGCCGCTGCAGACCCAGAGGTAGGAGCAGGTGACGAGGGCCCGCTCACCGCTCTCGACCCGCTCCGCGGCGACCGTCCAACGGGCCTCCTCGCTCGACCACTCGGCGCGCACCACCCGGTGGCCGAAGCGGACCTTCTCGTCGATGCCCCCCTCGCGGGCCGTCTCGCGCACGTACCCGAGGATCGCCGGGCCGTCGGCGATCGTCTTCGAGTTGGTCCAGGGGCGGAAGCGGTAGCCGAGCGTGTGCATGTCGGAGTCCGAGCGGATCCCGGGGTAGCGGAAAAGGTCCCAGGTGCCGCCCAGGTCCTCGCGCGCCTCGAAGATCGCGTAAGCGCGACCTGGGAAGGCCTCTTGCAGATGATGGGCGGCGCCGATGCCGGAGAGGCCGGCGCCGACTATCAGCACGTCGAGGTGCTCGGTCGGTCGGTCGGTCGCGGTCAAGACAGGCGGATTCTGCCACGCTGGCTGGCCAGCCAGCGTGGCGTGGCTCACTGAGACGGTTCTCAGCCCTTGAGCTTGAACCTGATCTGCTTGTGTTTGACCAGCGGTAAGCCCTCGACGGGGGCGTAGGTGAAGGTGATCCTCACGTGCAGCGTCTTCTTTTTTTCCAAGGCGGCGACGCCGGCTTTGTCGAGTTTCAGCGGCAGCCAGAAGCGACCGGCTTTTTTGGCCGTGGCTTTGACGGTGACCAGGTATTTGGCTTCGGCGGTGACGACGCCGGGCGCCGACACTTTGATCCTGATTTTCGCCGAGGTGCCTTCGTGTTTGACCGTCTGCAGCCAAAATTTGACTTTGGCGCAGTAGGGGGGTAAGCCGGCCTGGCCTTTGGGGCATTTCCCGGCCGCCGCCAGGGAGGGCGCGGCGAGCACCAGGAGGACCAACGCACAGACCCCCAGAAGCCGCTTGTTCCCCGAGCTCATGGCCTCTTCTCCCGTGCCGGACCTTAGCAGAGCGCAGTGTTTACATTTCCCTCTCCGAGGCGGGGAATTCCTACCCCAGGCGCCAGGAGAGGCTCGTCTCCGCGCCCTGGCGCGCACGCAGGACGAGACCACCCGGGGGCAGCCGCAGGCGTCCGAAGAAGACCCCATCCAAGCCGGCGCCGGCATTGCCGATCGGCGCCCAGCCCCGTGGCCGGCGGCGTTCGATCGTCAGCCGTCCGGATCGCGGCGCCCGGCCCCAGACGATCGTCCCGCCCCCCCGCCGTCGTTGCGCGAGGAACGGGAAGCGGAAAGCCGTGAAGGAGGGCTTGGCAAACCCGTTGCGGTAGAGCAGGCCGCTCTGCTGGGTGGCCGCATAGCCGGCCGTCCCCGGGGCCTGGTCGCGCAGGTACCACCAGATCACCGCCCCGACGCCCTGCCGCCAGAGCTCGAAGAGGGACTGGGTCAGGTAGCGCGCCTGCCGGGCGACCGGCACCCCCCGTGGGTCCGGGGGCCGCGAGTCCCACCAGATCTCGGTCGCCCAGAACGGCTTGCGCCGTGCGGGCAGGGCGCGACGAGTGGCGACCGCGCGCCGCACGATCCGCGTCAGCCGGCCGAGGTCGGGAATCGAGACGTCGAGCGGGGAGACGGCCCCCACGGTCGGGCCGAAGACGTCGATCGGGTTGTGGGCGGCGATGTCGAAGTGCGCCGGTTCGGGGCAAGCGGTCGGCTTCAGTCGCGCTCCCCGCAGGCAGAGCAGCGAACGCCAGAACCACACCGGCGGGATGCGACTCGCGCCGGCCCGGGCGTCGCCGTATGGCGCGAGGCCGCCGACGATCGTCTTCGCGCCGGGGCTCGCCATGTGGATGCCGGCGTAGGCGGCGTTCAGCATCGCCCGGTAGTGGGCCGGGGCGACCATGCGCTTTCCCCGCCAGAGGGGCGTGAGATGGACCGAGAGATTCTGCTCGGCCCAGATCTGGAAGTAGCGAACGCGCGGCAGCGGTCCCGCCTCCGCCGCGGCCGGATCGACGAAGCCGCCGGAGTAACGCGTCGCCAGGGCCCGCGCGAAGAGGCCGAGCTGCGGCGCCGAGGGCAGCCAGGAGCCCGGCGGGGCCGCGGCGAAGCTCGGCCGCCCCGGGCCTTCGGCCCAGCTCGGCGCGAAGTCGACGTCGAGGATCGGTTCGAGCCCCTGCGCGACCGCCGAGCGGACGGCTTCGTCGAGGGCCTTCCAGTCGTAGGCGGGATCGGCCGGATTCGCGGGGTCGAAGCCGGCGGGCCGGCTGCGCGGCGCGATCGACGACCAGACCGCGTTGAGCATCGCCAGCTGAGCGCCCGCCTCGCGAGCTCTTCCCAGCCACTGTTCGCGGGCCGAGGCCTTGCCGCTTTGGAACGAGGCTTCCGCGAGGCCCAGCCGCAGACCGTGGGGTGCGGCGGCGGCCGGCTGAGCACAAAGCGCTGCCGTCGCGGCGACCAGCGCCGGGACCAGCGCCGAAGGCCTCACTGCGAAGGACGGCGGCGGCGGGAAACCGCGAAGGCGACCGCCGCGCCGGCCATCGCCACGATCAAGAGGAGAAAGCCGGGACCGAGGCCCCGCTCGCCCAGCGACCCGAGCGCCGGCGGCTGCGAGCCTCCGGTCCCTTCGGGAGCGGTCTGCGCGATCGCGTCCCCGAGCGCTTCGCCGCCGGGGCCGCGCCGGTCCAGCGTCCGCCGGGTTCCTTCGCTGATCACACCGTCACGCACCGCTTCGTGCGCTTTTTTCGTCAGGTCGGGCTCCCGCGGCCCGGTCGAGGTCGGCACCGTCTCGTAGTACTGTTCGGCCTCAGGGAGACCGGGGGGCGCAACGAGTCGCGCCGCGGCGAGGGCCGGAAACGTCAGCGTCGAAGCCAGTGTCAGCAGTAGGCCGAGTGCCGTAATTTTCCGCATCGAAGGCATAAACACGCCAGTCGGGATGAAAAGATCGCTGGCTCCTCCCGCAGGAAACTGTACATGGGGGTAGTGGAGACACCGCAGCGCGCAGACCGCGCACCCGAACGGCGCTATCGCCGCGAAAGCTCGCGACGCGACTGGGGCGAAATCGCGACCTGGCTGCTCGCCGCCATCCTCGTCGTCTACCTGGGCCTGAAGCACGGCGGCTATGACCCGATCCCGCGCGACCAGGTCGGCATCGCGGTCTGGTGGGGCCTGCTGCTCGGCGTGGGGGTCGAGGCGCTGCCGGTGCCAGGCCGCACCCGTGCGGGCCTGGTCGCGCTGGGGCTGCTCGCGGGCTTCGCCGCCTGGACGGCCCTCTCGCTGGGCTGGAGCGAGAGCAACGAACGCACCGCGACCGAGCTCGCTCGCGTCGTCACCTACCTGGGCGTGCTCGCGCTGGGGATCAGCATGGCCACGCGGCGGCGCGGGGCGGCCCGTCACGTCCTCGGGGGCGTCACCTTCGGCCTCGCCCTGCTCGCCGCGCTGGGCGTCCTCTCTCGCCTGCACATGGCCTGGTTCCCGGCCAACGAGCTCGGCAAGGTGCTGCCGGGGATCGAAATCGAGCGGCGGCTCGGCTATCCGCTCGGCTACTCGAGCGCTATGGGGGCGCTGGCCGGGATGACGCTGCCGCTGCTCGTCGCCGCCACCTCCTGGCCGCGGCGGCTCGCCGTGCAGGCGCTCGCCGCGGCGGCGATCCCGATCGCCGGCCTGACTCTCTATCTCGCCACCTCGGGCACGGGCGCGGCCGTCGCCGGCGCCGCGCTGCTCGCCTTCTTCCTCCTCTCGCCCGACCGGCTGCCGAAGCTCCTCACTCTCGCCATCGGCACCGGCGGGGGCGCCATCCTCGCCGCCGTGCTCCACAGCCGCGACGCCCTCTCCCGCGGCCTGCCCACGCCTGCCGCCGAACACCAGGGGACGGAAGTGCTCTGGATCGCGCTCGCGGTCTGCGCCGGCGTCGCCCTGACGCAGGTCCTGATCGGCCTCGCCCTGCGCCGGCTCGACCGCCCCAGCCTGCTCGGGATACAGCGGCGCGAGGCGCTGATCGCAACCGCCGTGGTGCTGGCGTTCGCGATCCCGGTGGCGATCGCCGCCGGGGCGCCGCACGAGCTCTCGCATCGCTGGGAGGTCTTCAAGGGGCGCGGCAACGGCCCGGGCAAAGAACCCAGCGGCGCCTCCTCGATCCTCGATTTCCACGGCAGCGGCCGCTACCAGTTCTGGGAATCGGCGGTGGACGCGAGCAAGACCGCCACCTGGAAGGGCATCGGCCCGGGCACCTTCGAATTCTGGTGGCTCCAGAACGGCAGCTACCGAGGCTACGTCCGCAACGCACACTCGCTCTACCTCGAGAACCTCGCCGAGCTCGGCATCCCTGGCCTGCTGCTGATCGCCGGCTTCGTCTTCAGCGTGATCGGGATCGGCGCGGCGCGCTCGCTGCGCGCGCCTCCCGACGAGCGTCTGCCGCTCGCCGCCGCAACCGCCGGCGCCGCCGGCTTCGCGATGGCCGCCGCTCTCGACTGGGTCTGGCAGCTGGGCGCGCTGCCCGTCGCCTTCATGCTGCTCGCCGCCGTCGCCGTCAGCGGCTTCTCGCTGCGCGAGCCGCGCAGCGGCCACAACCGCCGGCGGCGGCGCAGGCGGCAACGCAACCGCAACTGGACCCAGCGCGTCGCCGTGGCGCTGGTGGCCGCCGTCGCGATCTTCGCGATCTGGCGACCGCTGCAGGAGGCTACGGCGATCAGGCAGAGCTGGACCGATGCCGCCAATGGCGACCTCACCGGGGCGCTCGATCACGCGCGCGACGCCGCCGACGCGCAGCCGGACGCGGCGCTTCCCCACCTCCAGGAAGCGTTGATCTTCGAGCAACGGGGCAGGCTGCCCGCCGCGGCGGCGGCCGCGAAGGTCGCCACCGACAAGGAATCCGCGAACTGGCGCAACTGGCTCGTCCTCGCCCGCATCGAAGCCGAGCGCGGACGGGTCGGCCCCGCGCTGCGCGCGTTCTCGCATGCCCAGGGCCTCAACGCGATGTCCGGGCTGCTGAAGGCCTGAGCCGGCGATGCGACGGTGGATCGCCACGCGTGCGGGATTCCTGCGCAGGGAGCTCTTCCTCGAGCGCAACCACGACCCCTCCCGGACGGCCCTGGTCCTGGGCAGCGGCCGCAGCGGCACCACCTGGCTCGCCGAAGCGCTCGCCCGCCAGCACCGCAGCCGGCTCGTCTTCGAGCCGTTCCATCCGCGGCTGGGCGCGATGGGAGAGGGCGCGCGCCTCTTCCTCGACCCGGCCGAGCGGCCGCCCGCCTTCAAACAGGCGGCGCAGCGGGTGCTCTCCGGCCGCGCCCGTGGTCCCTACATCGATCACCTGCGCATCGCGCGACTGCCGCGCGGGCGGGTCGTCAAGGACGTGCACGCGTCGAATCTGCTTGCCTGGTTTCGGGCGAATTACCCCGCCGTCCCGGTCGTCTACGTCATGCGGCACCCGATCGCGGCATCGCTGTCGCGACTTCGCTCGGACGTCTTCTACGGCCTCGGCGACTACCTGGAGACGCGGGCCGGCCGCGAGGACGCCGAGCGCTCTCCCGTCGCCAAATGGCTTCCGCGGTACGACGCCTGCCGGGCGCACTCCGAGCCCTTGGTTCGCCTCGTCGCCGAGTGGTGCATAGAAAACGTCTACGCGCTCGAGCGGCGCGACGACCGCGGCGTCGCCCTGGCCTTCTACGAGCACGCCGTCCAGGACCCCGCCTCCGAGCTGACCCGCCTTGGTGGGCACTGTGCCGAGGCACTCGGTTCAGCCGACGCTGCCGAGATCGGTCAGCTGCGCAGGCCTTCGGCGATGGACTGGCGGCGCACGGCGGCCGCGGCGAGCGCGTCCGACGACTGGGCACGCCACCTCGGCCGCTGGGCGGACGAGGTCCAGCCGTCCGTGGTCGAGCAGTGCCTGCGGGTGCTTTCCGAGTTCGGCCTCGACTGGCTCTACGGCGAGGATCCGCTGCCGGCCTCCGAGGCGAGGCCGCTGTAAGGTGCGCGCGTCGCGAGGGGGAGGCTGAACGGTGCTCCACATAGCCACAGTGCATTTCGGCTCGCCGCGCTGGATCCCGATCCAGACCCGGGAACTGAAGAGGCGGCTGCGCGTGCCCTTCACGACCTGGGCGTCGCTCGAGGGCATCCCGTCCTCCTACGGTCGTTACTTCGATCGGGTGATCGAGCAGGGCGGCCCCCACGCCGACAAGCTCAACCACCTCGGGATCGAGATCTGCCATGTGGCGGATGAGGGCGACTTGGTCATGTTCCTCGACGGCGACGCCTTCCCGGTCGCCGACCCCTGGCCGCTGATCTCCTCGGGCCTGAAGGAAGCGCCGCTGCTGGCGGTCCGAAGGTCCGAGAACGACGGTGACCCTCAACCCCATCCGTGCTTCTGCGTCACCACGGCGGGAACATGGCAGTCGCTGCCCGGCGATTGGACCAAGGGGTTCCTCTGGAAGGACGAGCAGGGCGCGCCGAGGACGGACGTCGGCGCAAACCTGATGCGGCAGCTCGAGCTGACCGGCACGCCCTGGACCCCGGTCCCGCGGACGAACCGCCGCAATCCGCACCCGCTCTTCTTCGGGGTCTACGGCGACGCGATCTACCACCACGGCGCCGGCTTCCGCTCACCGGTCTCCCGCAGCGACACCCGCGGCCTCAAACCGATCCCCGACCCGAGGCTGCCGCTGGTCGGCCTCCTGGCCAAGCGCATCGGCAAGCTGCGCCGGCAGGCACAAGCGCTCGCCATCGCACGGCGGAATTCGAAGTTGTCGGAGGGAATCTTCGCAAGGATCGAGCGCGACGATCCCGGCTGGCTCGACGAGCTGATGCAACCGGACCTCGGCGGCCCCCGAGGCTAGGCGGCGGCGAGCCCTTCCCGGACCCGCTCGATCATCGCGTACTCGGGTTCCAGCCGCTCGTGCAGCATCTCCCGCTCGCGCTCGCTCGGCTCGACCTTCTCGCCGAAGCCCCGCTCCCGCTTCTCACGCAGGTCCAGCCCCAGCTCGGCGGCCACTCGCCTCAGGTCCTGCGGATAGGTCTCGGTGAAGCAGGTGGCCGAGCAGGCGAGCGCGTTCTCGGCCGCCTCGGCCGGGTCCATGCGCGCCGAGAACATGTGCACCTGGTTGAGGAGATGCCGCGGCGGCACCCGCTCGAGGAAGTCGCGGAACGTGACCTCGCGACGCCGCAGCGAGAAGCGCCGGTCGAGGAAGGAGCTCTCGGCGAGGACGTTGTCGATGAACGGCTCCGCCTCCCTCGCCTCAGGGTGGCCGCGCGCCCAGAGCAGGTAACGGAAGTAGGAGATCGCCCGCGCCGCGGGGTCCCGCAGGATCGTGATCGTGTACGTCTGCGGCGGCAGCCGCAGCTCGTACGCCGGCTGATGCGAGTTGGCGAAGAAGTAGTCGCCCTCCTCGATCAGCCGCTGATTGCCGCGAACGAACCTGAGGCCGTTGCCCTCCAGCACCTGACTGTTGGACGCAGCCTGGAGGTCGAGGCCGCCCAGCGCCCAGAAGGCGGCATTGAGGCTCGTCCCCGCGGTCTTCCGAACGTGGAAGTGGTAGACGCGCTTGTGGTCGACCGTGCTCACCCTGGCCGTCGCAGCCACACCTCGAGCTGCATGCCGGTGTCCGTCCACTTCATCAGCTTGCCGACCGGTCGCCGCAGCCGGGCCGGGACGTAGGTGTCGGCGACGAGTCGCCTGTGCGAGGCGATCTCGTATCCGGCGCGCCCGGCATGGCGTTCGAAGCAGGTGAGGGTGAACTCGTACAGGTGAAACGGGCTGTGCATCGGGCTCAGGTGGGTGGTGTAGTCGAGTCCCTGGAGTCGGTAGGCGAGATCCAGCAGGCGGGCCATCAGCCAGTCCGAGGAGGGGACTTCGACGTGGACGAGCCCGCCGGGACGCGTCCAGCCGAGCGCCCGCTCCAGGCAGCCGGCGGGATCGAGGAGATGCTCCAGGACCGCGCCGAAGGTGACGAAGTCGAAGCTGGCGTCGGCGTAGTCGGCGTCCTCGACGCTGGCGAGCGCCAGTCGCTCGGCGGAGATCCCCTTGCGCTCGATCGCCACCTCCCGAAACGGGGCCGACGGCTCGAGCCCGAAGACGTCGAATCCCGCCCTCTCCAGGCTGGCCATCGCGCCGCCGACGCCGGCGCCGATGTCGAGCGCCACCGCGTCGTCGCCCTCCCCCTTCCCCCAGAGGCCGTGGAACGTCCCGATCTGCCGCGCGAAGTACGAGTCCGCGACCGACAGGTCCCGCGTCCAGTAGCTCTCCGCGGGCACGTCGTAGTGCTGGCCGATGTCGCGGGGAATCGGCGTCGGATTGGAGAAGATCAGCCCACAGCCCCGGCAGCGCTGCACGGTGGTCGTCACCCCCACGCGGCGGCGCGGCCTGAATCCCTGGTGCCGGCCGAGGCGCTTGCCCAGGGTTACCGCCGTCTCCGCGACCGGCGCCGCGCACATGTTGCAGCTGACCTGGGGCTGAAACGTGTAGGCGAACGGTGCGGCCTCCGTCCCTGTGTCCATCGTCACGAGCGACCCACCGCGGCAGCTTATATGACCGTTTTCGGCGCCCGATCGTCTTCGCCGCGAAGGATCGCCGCGATCGTCGGCAGCCAGCGCCGGGGGGAGAAGCGCTCCTCGACCCGGCGCCGCCCGGCCTCGCCGAGGCGGCTCCGCAGGGCGGCATCGGCGGCCAGGGCCTGCAGCGCTTCGACCCATGCGTCGGCCCCTTCCACCGCGTAGCCGGAGCCGTCGACGGTCGTCGCCGACACGCCGACGTCGTCCGCCACGGGCGGAATTCCGGCGGCCATGTACTGGAGCGCCTTGTAGGCGCACTTGCCGCGCGTCCACGGAGTGTCCTCGAGCGGCATCAGGCCCACGTCGATCTCCTCCAGGGCCTGCCGCTCGACCGCCTCGCTCCAGGCGCGCTCCTCGACCTGGACGCCGGTGACGGTCGGCGGCGAGCCGCCGACGACGAGCAGCCGGACCGGCCGTGGCGACGCGCTGGCGAAGCGCTCGATCGCCTCGACGATGCCGCGCAGGTAAGGCGCGGTGGTCGGCGAGCCGATCCAGCCCAGGGTCAGGGTCTCGCCCTGCTCGTGCCGGCGGAGCGGATAGCGGGCCGGGTCGACGAGAGAAGGCACCACCGTCAGCCGCTGGCTGTACGCGGCGAGGTGCTCGGCGAGGATCTCGTTGCCGGCGATCGTGTGCTCGGCGCGCTCGGCGAGCCAGCGGACCTTGCGAGCGGCGCCCTTGAGCGCGCTTGCCGCATGGCCCCCGGTCTGCCGCCCGCTCAGCCAGACCGCATCGTCGACGTCGTAGATCAACCTCCGCCCGCGTGCCGCCGCGCGCTCCAAGGCCAACGTCGGCGCCAGGTCGACCTGGCGCTGGACGACCGCGGTCGAGACGTCCTCCGCCGCCCGCAGCTCTCGCCTCAACCGACGGCGCGAGCCGGCGAGAATGCGCGCCTTTCCGAGCGTGCCCGCCTCGCGGAAGCGCCGCGCGCCGTCGCCTGCGAAGAACGGCAGCAGCTCGAGGTCGATGCCGTGGGCGGCGAGCCCACGTCCCGGCAATTCGAGGCGGACCCGGAACGCCGCATCCGAGGCCCCTTGGGCCGAGGTCCCGATAACCCGCTGCACGCTGCTAGACATCCGCTCTGTGTCACCTCCCCCCGGATCCCGAGCGGACGCCGAGCGACCGCTGCGCGTGCTGTACCTATGCTACCTCTCGCTCGAGGATCCGCTGGTCCACAGCCAGGTGATCGCATACCTCGCCGGCCTGGCCGAGCGCGGGCACGTAGTACACCTGATGACCTTCGAGCAGCGCCTCTCGGCGGCGCAGGCGCGCAAGCTGGAAGATGACTTGCGCCGTCTCGGGATCGCCTGGCACCGTCGCCGGTACCACAAGCGACCGTCGCTTCCGGCCACCGCCTTCGACGTGCTCGCCGGCGGGCTCGCCGCCGCCCGCCTGGTTCGGCGCCACCGCCTCGACGCGATCCATGCCCGCAACCACATGCCGGCGGCGATGGCCCTGATTGCCGCCTGGTTCGCGCGCTTCCGGCTGATCTTCGACCTGCGCGGCCTGATGGCCGAGGAGTACGCCGACGCCGGGATCTGGAGGCGCGGCGGCATTCCCTACCGGTTGACGCAGTGGGTGCAGCGGGCGGCGCTGCGGCGCGCCGACGGTCTCGTCACCCTCACCGAGGCCGTACGGCCCCACCTGAGCGCGGCGAAGGCCACTCCCGAAACCACCTTCGTGATCCCCTGCTGCGCCGACGTCGAGCGGATCGCGGAGCGATCCTCCGAGCGCGACGCGGCGCGCGCCGAGCTCGGGATCGGCGACCGTCCGACGATGGTCTACGTCGGTAAGTTCACCGGCTGGTACATGGAGCGCGAGATGGCGGACTTCCTCTCCGTCGCCAGGCGCTCGCAGCCCGACCTGCTCTTCCTGATCGTCACCCAGGCCGATCCGGAGCCGATGCTGCGCGAGCTCGAGCGTTGCGGCATCGGCCCCGGCGACTACCGCATCCTGCGATCCGAGCCCGGCGACATCGGCCGTTATCTCGCCGCCGCCGACGTCGGCCTCTCCTTCGTCAAGCCGTGCTTCTCGAAGATCTCCTCCTCGCCGACCAAGATCGGCGAGTACCTCGCGGCCGGCCTGCCGGTGGTTTCGACCGCGGGAATCGGCGACGTCGACGGCCTGCTGCGCGACAACGCGGTCGGGGCGCTCGTCGGCGACTTCTCGACGGGCGCCTACGAAGCCGCAACCGCCGCGATCGCGGCGCTGCGGGAGGACCCTGCGACGCCGGAGCGCTGCCTCGCGGTCGCGCGCGAGCAGCTCTCGCTGCGCGGCGTCGGCATCCCCCGCTACGACACGCTCTACCGGCGGCTCGCCGATGGCTAGGAACGTCGTCGTCATAGGGATGCACCGCAGCGGCACCTCGGCGATCACCAACGCGCTCGGGCTGCTCGGCTGCTCGCTCGGCGACACCGGTGACTTCATGTCGCCCAAGCGCTGGAACCCGCAGGGCAACTGGGAGCACCAGCGGCTGATCGACCGCAACGACCTCGTCCTCGAACTGCACGGCGGCACCTGGTTCGCGCCACCGCGACTGCCCGGCGACTGGGCAAGGCGGCCCAAGGCCCAGGCCATGATCCCCCGGCTTCGCTCGGAGTTCGCCGAGATCTACCCCGGCGAGGGGTGGGTCTGGAAGGACCCACGGGCGTGCATCACCCTGCCCCTCTGGCTGCAGGCATGGGGCTCGGCTCCGGTCGCGGTGATGGCCTTCAGGCACCCGCTCGCGGTTGCCAGGTCGCTCGCCGCTCGCAACGGCTTCTCCCTGCGCCACGGCCTCGCGCTCTGGGAGGTCTACAACTCCGCGGCGCTCTGGAACCTCCGCGGGGTGCCGACCGCGGTGTACGGCTACGAGACGGCTCTCGACGATCCCACGCGCTTCGTCGCCGAGCTGAGCGCGGCGCTCGAGCGGCACGGCGTCGCACTCGGCGGCTCCGCCGCGGACGCGGCGGGCGCCCTGAAGCCGTCGCTGCGCCGGAACACGGCGGACGGGGACGACCTCGGGTCGCTGACGAAGAGCCAGCGAAGCCTCTGGGAGCTGCTGAACGCGCTCGCCGCGGACGGGGAGCGGCCCGCCATGCCGCGGCCACCGCGCCAGCCATTGCCGACCCGCCTCGGGCTCTTTGCCAAGCTGCCGCCACGCCGCCGCGCCGCGCTCCTCCGCGCTCAGCTCCGCTCCGGCCTGGGCCGGCACTGGTAGGTGAGAGAGACTGAGGGTGTCACACGGGAGCGGACTGTTTCGCGGAGCCAAATCTCGTCCGGCTGATTCCAGCGGAAGCCGCATGAGCGTGGCACCGGAGAGTCAGCGGATCAGCTGAACTTCCGCCGCAACGTCCGCTTTGAGCCATTCTCGATCAGCGGTGATCGCGGGGGCCCCCAGGCGTTCGGCAAGGGCTAGGCACGCACGGTCGGCCAGAGACAATCCTTGCGTCCTGGTCGTGAGGCGTAAACGAGCCACTGCGATGCAGTCGGCGGCGGTCAAAGGCTCGATCACGAGCGCCCGCTTCGATCCCTCGGCTTTGCGGGTTTCGCTCGCTGCTTGTCCGGGGTCCTTGCCTCGTTCGGCCAGCTTCGTCAGAACCTCCGCCCAGTTGACGACGGAAATGGCCGCTCCGTTGGTGATGGCCTCGGCCGCAGCTTGAGCCCCGTCCTCGTCATGGAGGACGGCCATCAGTGCCGAAGCATCGAGGACCGCCGCAACTTCAGCGTCGGGCACGCCTCTGGGCCTTGCCCTCGCGACCTTCGGCCCGCGCCTCCGTGCGCCGGTCGGCGATCAACTCATCAACCAAGCTCTCATCCGGTGCCACGTCTGCAAAGAGACCGCGTAGGCGCACTGCCGCCGCACGGCGGCGCTCTATCTCCGAGTCGGTGAGCTTGGTGGCTTGGGTCATATCGTGGAGGGTACCGAGCGGTTCGGCGCGCTCAGGCTTGACTTGTGGCTCGGCGAGCCGAGCTCAGCGCAGCTTGCCTGCCAGGTAGCTGCGAGCCGGCGGCGACAGCAGGCGGCGTGCGTAGCGAAGCGCCAGCGGCGGCGCGATCGCGCGCACGCCCGGGCTTCCCTTCAGGGCGGCCTGAACCAGGACGTCCACCCGCTGCAGGTCGGCGGCTCGGCGAACGTCGGCGGCGGCGCCCGGCTCGCGCCGCAGGAACTCGTCCTCGATGCGGTCGAGCCAGCGCAACCCGTCGCGCAGATCGCCCGCTCCGACCGTCTCGTCGATGCGGTTGACGAGGACCCGTTGCGCGGCGGGCGGCGGGCGCATGTCCAGGGTCCGCTCAAGATGGCCTGCCGCGCAGCGGACGAAGTTCTCCACCTGCACGTCCTCGTGGCGAGCCGAGACGCTCGAGGGGTCGACGCGCACGGTCATCAGCGGCTCGTCGACGTTGCAGAAGCCGCGGCCGTCCTCCAGCATGCGCGCGAACATCTCGTAGTCCTCGGTGTGCAGGCTCTCGGGAGCGCCGCCGTAGGGATACAGGCGCATCGCCTCCGCCCGGACGGCGATCGTCATGTGCATCGCCGGGGTGGCGAAGAGCGAGGCGAAGCGAGCCCCGCCCGGCCCCAGGCAGCGCACCGGCCGCGGCCGCAGGCGGCGGCCGGACTCCCCGTCGATCACCTCGACGGCGGTGCCGACCAGGTCGATCTCGGGCCGTCGCGCCAGCACCTCTACCTGACGCTCGATCCGGGTCGGCGCCGCGACGTCGTCGGCGTCCATGCGGGCGACGATCTCGCCGCGGGCCTCGGCCACGCCGCGATTGAGGGTCTCGATCACGCCCCGGTTGACGTCGTTGCGGAGCACCCGGACGCGCGCGTCGCGCGTCGCGAACCGCTCGAGCACCTCCGGCGTGCCGTCACTAGAGCCGTCGTCGATCGCGAGCACCTCGAGATCGCCGAACGTCTGACCGAGCAGCGACTCCAGCGACTCGGCCAGGAACCGCTCCGCTTCGTAGCAGGGAAGGACGACCGAGACCCGCGGATTGCTAGCCACGCTCGAGCGCGATCCTGATCGTTCTTCGCAGCATCGGATTCGCCGGCCACTGCCAGGCCGCGGCGAGCAGGGCGGCGATTTTACGGCTGCGGCCCTCGGCCCAGCGATAGCGCCAAATTTGGTAGTCGGAGCGGCAGTGACGCCGCTCCCCCCGCTCGACCAACGGGTACCTCTCGCCGGCGTCGAGGGTGGCCGCAAGGCGCCCGAGCGAGTCGAAGGGAACGTCGTTGAACTCGTACGGCGAAAAGGTCTGCAGGGGGACGTAGCGCAGTCGCTGCTCGATCAGCTCCCGCTCGGGAGCGACGATGTGCTCCTCGTCGCCGAGCATGCTGAGCGGGGTGACCGAGGGGTGCAGGTGCCAGATGCAGGCGTAGGAGAGCTCCGTCGCGACGTTGAACGGCGCCGGCGCCAGGCCGGCGTTGACGAAGCGGTAGCTGTGCTCGGTATGCCCCCAGCGCCGGTACTCGGCGAAGCGCGGATGCCAGCCGCCCACCCGGCGAAGCCCCTCGGCGGTGAAGAAGTTGAAGCGGGCGCTGCCGACGAAGGAATGCGCGACGCGGCGGCCGGCGATCGTCGAGACGCTCGCCGGCTTGCCGATCCTCCGTTCCGAGAAGAGCGAGAAGTGGTGGATGTCGCTGGCCCGGGCGAGCTCGACGTGGGCCGGGAAGACGGAGCCGTCGACCAGCTCGACGTCGTCCTCGACGAAGAAGTAGTAGTCGAAGTCGGGGAAGCGCTCGAGCACGCGGTTCTTCGAGAACCCCACCCCCTCGCGCTCTCGGGAGTGCAGCAGCGGCACCTGCCACTCGGCGCAGAAGCGCTGCGTCTCCTCGTCGGGGCCGTCCAGCGCGACGAGAAGCGGAAAGCGCTGGTCCTGCGCGCAGAACCTGGCGAAGTGCGGCAGGTAGCGCCGCAGGTAGCCGGGACGCTCACAGGTCGTGATGCAGACCAGCGCGCGATAGTCGGCCGGCTTCGCTGTCCCCTCCCCGGTCGGGTCCATCTAGAGGTACTTGTCGACCAGCGCCGGGGAGAGCTGCCGCGTGAACAGCTCCTCCTTCTCGCGTATCTCGTCTTGGCTCCAGGTCCACCACTCCGAGGCAAGGAGCCGAGCGATCGTCTCCTCGTCGAAGCGATAGCGCACCGGGACCGCCGGCACGCCGACGGCGATGGCGTACGGGGGCACGTCCTTCGACACCACCGAGCCGGCGCCGACGATCGCGCCCGTGCCGATGCTCACGCCCGCCAGGACGTCGACCCCGGAGCCGATCCATACGTCGTGTCCCACCCGGATCGGACCGGAGCTGACGATCTCCTCCTCGATCGGACGGCCGAGCACGTTGCGCCCGATGTAGTAGCTGGAGATCCGGCTCGGATCGTGACCGAACCCGTGCACCCTCACGTTGCGGGCGATCGAGCAGTAGTTGCCGATCTCGATCGGGTTGCCGCGGGCCTCGACGTAGATGCCGGGCCCCCACAGAGAGGAGCCCACGCCGATCGCGATCGGGCCGGAAAGCGTCACCCGATAGAGCCTGGCGTGGTCGTCGACCCGAACCGGACCGCGAATGTTCGACCCCCTGACGTAGGCAAGTCTCGATATCCGGGCGGCCGGGTCTATGCGATTCGGACGCTGGGCGGACTTGGCGGCGAAGTCGAGGACCCGCAGCTTGGCCCTGCCGAAGAAGGACGACCGGCTCAACGCTCGCTCGCGCCTTCGTGAATCGTCACGAGAGCGTCGACGAACCTGCTGTAGTTCGCAGTCGCCTCGAAGCGCCCCTTGAAGAGGGCGCGCACCTCGTCGCTTTCGAAGCGGCCCGGCTCAAGCGCCGTCCGCAGGCCGGCAGCCGCCTCCGAGGTCCCGGCCCGCGGCGGGAGCAGCACGCCTGCGCCCTCCCGGACGATCTCCGGCACCCCACCGACCCCGCGGGCCACGACCGGGATGCCGTAGCTCTGGGCCTCCATCATCGATACGGGAAGCCCCTCAGACGAGCTGAGCGAGAGCAGGGCGTCGACGTGGTTGGCCTCATAGAAGGCAAGGATCTCACGGTTGTCGACCTGTCCCCGCAGCTCCCATTGCACCGGCGGCCCACCGTCCGCAGCCAGCAGACGGGAGGCCTCCTCCTCGACCCGCGACCGCTCCGGCCCGTCCCCGAAGTGGATCCAGCGCAGCGGGCGGCGCAGCTCGGCAAGCGCCCCCGGTACGAGGTGCACGCACTTCTGCGACTCGAGCCTGGCGCAAGTCACGATCAGCGGAACGGCGCCCGGATCGGCCGGGCAGCCATGACCGGGGTCCCTCACGCCGAGGCGCTGGACGCCGATCTTCTCCGCCAGGCCCGGGATCCGGCGCGAGAGGTAGGCGGCGCCGGATTCCGAGATGGCGAAGATCGCGTCGAGGCTCTCGGCCTTCACCTCTCGGAAGGGAACCACGCCTGTGCTCCAGCAGTCGTCGTAGAGGTCGAAGCGGTGGATGCGCGAGACGGCCGTGCGGATCGCTCCCGATCTCCTCAGCATCGCCAGCGCGAGCGTGCTGTTCTCGAACCAGTAGTCGTAGAAGACCGCGCCGGCCAAGCCGCGTTCGCTTACCCAGCGCTTCAGCGAGCGGAGCTTGAGGACGTTCCTGGCGAGGTTGTCCAGGTAGAAGCGAGCGCCTCGCATGTACGGTCCGCGATTCGCCCGCGACCCGAAGGTGCGCCGCAGAGCCGAACGGGCCTCCGCCGAGCCGAGAGCCCGCAGCTTGGCCCCGCGCGAGGGCTCGGCGAGCCACTCCATCTCGACGAGCTCCACGTTCGGGGGCAACGGACGCACCTGCGGGACCCGGTGCGAAGGCAGGACGTGGACGCGCCGGAAGCGCTCGGCCAGCACCTCGATCTCGGTCTCGAGAAAGGTCTCCGCCTTGTTGCCGAACGGGTAGGCGCTGGTGAGGAGGACCAACTCCGGCGCGTCGCTCACCGCGCGAGTCTCCGCACTCGCCTGACAAGACGCGAGGCGAGCGACGCTCGCGGCGGAGGAAGCTGCGTGAACGCCCCGGCCCCAGTCGAAGGACGCAGCACCGCGACGACGTAATCGCCCTCGCGCATCCAGACCGAGTACGTCTCGAGATGCTGGACGTACAGGCCGTGAGGGTAGGCGCTGGCGGCCAGCGCATCGACGTGGATCGCCTGGTCGATGATCTGCAGTCGCTCTGGATGATGCTCGCGCGTCCAGTCCTGGTAGTGCGGGCTCGGGTAGTGGAGGAGGACGAAGCCCTCGGGCTTCACCCATGACGCGACCCGCTGGAAGAGCGTCGCGTGGCGCTCGGCGGGGATGTGCTCGATCACGTCCGGCAGGACGACGACGTCGAAGCTGCCGGGCAGCTCCAGCTCGAGGACGTCGCCGGCGAGCAGGCGAACGTTGTCGAAAGCGCCCAGCCGCTGCTCGGCCGATTCGATGCTCGCCGGGCTGAGATCGACCGCGACGATCGAGCCGCCGGCGCCGAGCGCCTCGGCAAGAAGCCCGGTCAGCGTCCCGACGCCGCAACCGAGCTCGAGCACCGAGCTGTCGGGACGCATCCCGAACCTCTGCGCCCAGGCGAGGATCGCCCGGTGCCGCTTGTTGACGCCGACCTGCAGCTGACGACCGACGTACTCGTCGTAGTAGGTCTTCGCGTCCATCAGATGCGCTCCGCGACGACGACGAAGAGGGCGGCGTCGTCGGCTGTGGGCGTCAGGGCCGACGCCAGCCTGTCGGCGACCCGGACCAGCCACTGCGCCGCGACCTTCCAGGCCGGCCGCAGCGAGCTCGGGACCGCGCGTCCGAAGTACTGGAAGAACATCGTCAGCGCGGCGCCCGGCGGCGAGACCACCGGCACCACGTCGAGGACCCGGAAGCCCCGGCGCTCCACCTGGCGGCGCAGGCCGGGCCCCGTCCAGCGCCAGAGGTCTTCGGGAGAGGGGTGGTACCAGTAGATCCCATGGGTGGAGAGGACGAGCTTTCCGCCCGGGGCCAGCATGCGGTGCGCTTCGGCCAGGTAGGCGTCGGGCTCCGGCACGTGCTCGAGCACCTGGGTGGAGAGGACGGCGTCGAAGCTGCCGTCGGCGACGTCCACCTTCGTGCCCTCGATGGTCAGGTCGGCGCCCTCCCCGGCAAGGTCGGCCGTCACGTACCGCGCGAACCCGCCGAAGAGGGACCGGTACGGCGAATCGCCCGAGCCGTAATCCAGCAGGGCCTCGCCGGACATTCCCGCGGCGACGGCCCTCATCGCGCGCGCGAGCTCCTGCAGGATCACCCGAGCGTGGTGCGTGCGGGGCGGATCAAGCCTATTGGCGGAAGTCATGACGATGCGTTCGCTGGACCGATAGCTCGATGGCGCCGCGAGCGATCAGCATACGGGATCGGAACCTGTGGAATACGCTCTGCAAGCCATGATCCGGCGCATGGGGCGGCGAGCACTGGCTTCACGGGGCCTGCGGCTGCAGCGCCTGCCCAGGCCCCTGCTGCGCCGGCCCAGGGCGGAGCTGCGCATGAGCCTCGACTTCGCCCTCGCCCGGCAGGCCGCGCTCACCGACGACTTCTACTTCGTGCAGATCGGCGCCTTCGACGGTCGCATGTTCGACCCGATCTTCCCCTGGGTCCGGGCCCACGGCTGGCGCGGCCTTCTGATCGAGCCGCAGCCCCGCTACTTCGCCGAGCTGGTCGAGAACTACCGCGGCGTCGGCGGCCTCGAGTTTCGCCAGATCGCGGTCGGCGCTCGCAACGAGACGCGGCCCTTCTACACGGTCGACGACCGGGCGGAGGTCCCCCCCGGCACCGGCATGCTCGCCTCCTTCGACCGCGAGACGCTGCTCTCGCACCGTCGGTTCATCCCGGACCTCGACGCCCACATTCGCAGCGAAGACATCGGTTGCGTGGCGCTCAACGATCTCCTCGCCGAAGTCGAAACGGACCGCATCGACCTGCTTCAGATCGACGTCGAGGGCTACGACCACGAGCTGATCCGGATCCTCGACCTGGAGCGCTTCTCGCCCTCGATCGTCCATTTCGAGCACAGGCACCTGACCGCTGGCCAGCACGAGGCGAGCATCGACCGCCTGCTCGACCATGGCTACCAGGTCTGCCTGGAGCAGCACGACACGCTCGCCTGCCGAGCGCCGGACGCCGAGTCGGCGGAGCCGGTCAGGTAAGCGGAATTGGCTAGCCGTCCGGATCGGGCGGCGCGTCGGAGGCGAGCGCCGTCGCCAGCTGCGTCGTCGCCCGGTAGTAGCGGCTGTTGGTTTCTAGGGCGCCGATCGTGTCGAAGGCCTCGAGGCGGCCGTCGAGGACGACCATCACGCGGTCGCAGATGTCGAGCGTCGACATCCGGTGGGCGACCACGAACAGCGTCAGCTCGTGCTTGAGCGCCGAGAGCGAATCCTGGATCAGCCGCTCGGTATGGGGGTCGAGCGCGCTGGTCGGCTCGTCCAGCACGAGAACCTCGGGGCGGGCGACGAGGGCGCGAGCCAGGCAGATCCGCTGCTGCTGGCCGCCCGAGACCGCATCGGCGCGCGGCCCGATCACCGTCTCGTAGCCGGCCGGCCAGCTGGCCACGTCCTCGTGGATGCCCGCCAGGCGGGCGGCGCGTTCGATCGCCTCGTCCCCGACCTCGCGGAAGAACCGGATGTTGTCGGCCACGGTGGTGTGCAAGAGGCGGGGTTCCTGCGGCAGGTAGGCGACCGCCCGGTGCCAGTCCTCGCGGCGGAACCTCTCGGCCGGGACCCCGTTGACGAGATAGCGACCGGCGCTGGGCGAACGCAGGCCGAGCAGGATCTGGACCACGGTCGACTTGCCGGCGCCGGTCGGGCCGATGATCCCGATCGTTTCGCCGGCCGCCACCTCGAAGTCGATGCCGCGCAGCACCGGACGGGACGGCTCGTAGGAGAACGAAACGTCCTCGAAGGCGATGGAGCCGACCCTCTCCAGCGGCTCGTCGCCGGTCTTCGGCACGTTTTCGTCGTAGGAGCGCCGCAGGTCCTGCACCTGTTCGAGGGCGGGCAGCGACTGACGCAGGGACTGGTAGGTGCCCTGGGCCTGCTGGCCGTATCCGCTGGCGCGTATCAGCAGCAGGACGACCGCGCCGAGCGACGCGACGTGCCCGATTCCCGAGGTATAGAGACCGACGAGGGCGAGGACGACGAGCACGTAGATGACGCTCTGGTACATGCTGGCGGCGAGGCGGGCGAGAAGCTGGGTGTGGAAATAGGGAACCGAGACCGCGTCGATCAGGCCGTCGATCCGCTTGCGCTGCGCCTCCCCCACGCCGAAGACCTGGACCTCCTCGGCGACGCGCACCGCCTCGTTGACGCCGCTCGCATAGTCGACCCAGGTCAACGAGAGCTCGTGCCCCCGCCGGCTGCCGAGACGGCTCAGCGGCCGCAGGAGCACGAACAGTCCCGTCGCCGCCACCAGCACGACCAGCGCCGCCAGCACGTTGAGGGCGAACGCGGAGACGACGAGGACGACGAAGGTCAGCAGCGCGACGATCAGGCCCGTGGCCTGCAGCAGGCCCGCGGTCGCCTGCGCGATCTGGTTGGTCGCGAACTCCTGCAGCTGTCCCTCGCGGTCGCGCGACTGGACCCCCCACGAGGCGCGCGTGAACGAGGTGAACAGCTCGCTGCGCAGCTGCGCCTGCATGTCGGCGGCGACGCGGGCCGGGATGTAGGAGATCACCAGCTGCAGGGCGAAGCGAAAGACGGCCAGGCCGAAGGCGACCGCAAGCAGCGTTCCCAGGCCGATGTCGAGGTGGAGCACGTCGAAGCTCGCCCGCGAGGTCGAGTCGACCAGCGACGCCGCCACCTGGGCGAGGATGGCGAGGATTCCCGACTCGGCGAACCCCGAGAGCGCCGAGCTGACCACCAGGGCCGCGATCCAGCCGTGCCGGCCCTCGAGCAGGGGGCCGACGCGCGAGCGCATCGAGGTCGATGGCGTCCCGCCCGCGGTCATGCCGGCTCCAGCTCCCGCTCGCGCGCGGCGAGCGCCGCCTTCAGCCGGTCGCGGAACTGGAGGATCGACTCGTCGCGTACCTCGTCCGGCGGGATCCCCATCCGGTTCGTGACGGCTCCGACGTCAGCCCGCTGGCTGACCGACTTGCGCCGGAACTCCTCCTCGGACTTGGCGTAGTAGTGGTTGATCCGCAGCAGGTCTGCGGTCGCCGGCTCGCGAAACGCCGTCGGCACGGGCGCCCCGTCCTCGCCGACCGCGGTGCCGCGCAGGAGGAAGGTGTGAGCGCTGTGGGCGTTAAGCGCCATCCGCGGATAGACGATCGACTTGACCAGCACGTTGGAGGGATCGTCGTCCCGGGAGCGCATCGGGTAGCTCTCGGTGACGAGCCCCTCGGCCGGCTGCTCGTGTCCGTTGGTGCCGAAGAAGAGCCTGTTGACTACGACCGCGGGGTGCGTGTCGAAGCGGCGCAGGACCTCGGGCAGGGGCGCGCCGGTGGGCGAGAAGAGGAACTCGTCGATGTCGATCGCCGCAAGCCAGCGGACGTCGTCGCGGTGGCGCGCGAGGCAATCGTCATAGGCGGGCATCTGTCCCGGCTGTCGCGGCCACTCGATCGCCTCGACGACCCCGGCGGCGATCTCGGGTGCCAGCTCGGCCCGCCAGTCGTCGCTGCTCAGGTTGTCGTAGAGGTAGAAGCGCTCGACCCCCTGGATGCGATGGAAGGTCACCCACTCGGCGAGGTAGCGCGCCTCGTCGCGGAAGATCGCGCAGACGGCCAGCTCGTGCGCCGGTCGCGTCCCCCAGGGCCGGGGCCAGCGGGCACGCCGATAGCCGACCCGGCGGTGGGCCTCCCTGGCGGCACGAAGAGTCGCCAGGAGGAGCCCCGGGGTGTCCCGTTCAGCGCGGTTCACAAATGCCGTCCTCTTCCGTTTCGAGCTCCCGGGCCCGCCGCGGGAGCGCTATGCCCCAGTCGGCGACAACCCGGAAAATTGTCGCACGCCCTCAGGGGTCTCGACCGGCTCCGCGCGCTCACCCGGCCTGCGCAGGGCGACCACGATGCAGATGAAGAGCGCGATGATCTGCGTGCGGTAGCGGAACGCCGTGCCGGCGTTGCCGGCGCTCAGCGAGTAGGCCATCAGCATGAACAGCGCCACGTAGATCAGCGGCCCGGCGCGCGTCATGATGCGGCCGCGGTTGCGCAGCATTTCCCGGCCGAGGAAGAAGAGGGCGAGGTAGGCGGCGGCGGTGCCGAAGAAGCCGAGGCCCTGGCTGACGTCGCCGAGCTGCCAGGGGAAGGGACGCACGAGCACGTCGACCGAGCGGCGCGGGAGGTTCTTGACCACGGCCCCCCTGGTCGAGAAGTCGACTTTTTCGAGCGACAGGTTCGAGTTGTCCGAGGCGTTCGCGTTTTGCGAGACCTGGAGGTTTTTTTCGAGGCTTTCGTGAGTCGAGGCGGCCAGCACGGTGGGCGCGACGACCGCCCCGAAGAGGACGACCATCGCCACCATCGCCAATGAGCGCAGCGACTCGCGGTTCTCGGGCCGCAGGCCGGCGTGCAGCACCGTCGCCGCGCCGGCCGCGATCAGGAACCAGCCGGCGTAATGGCGGGTCGCGACCGCGATCAGGCAACCGACGACGATCATCATCAGGTGGCGGCCTTCCCCGCGCTTCCAGATCCTCGCCCCGCCGAGGGCGACGAGGCCGATCGCGAGCATCATGTTCGCCTCCTTGTGCAGGAGGCTCGAGAAGAAGATGCCCGCCGGCTCGAAGGCGAGCAGCCACATCGCGATCACCGACGCCTTGGCGCCGGCCAGCTCGTAGACCGCCGCCGCCAGGAGGACGAGACCGACGACGGCGATGCCTGCCTGCACGATGCGCAGCGCCAGTTCGGGCGAGTCGAAGAGGTAGCGCTGGACGGCGATGACGAAGACGTGCAGTTCGGTCGCCATTGCGTTCGTCCACTCGGTCGAGCCGGGCGGCGTTCGTGTCACCCTCGTCGCGTGATCGAGGAAGGTGATCTCGTCGCCGCCGCGCAGGGTGCGGGCTATCGAGGTGAGTGAGATCAGCGTCGCGGCCAGCACCCGCATGCCGAGCGCGGTCAGCGCCGCCGTGCCGACGTCGAACCCGGGCAGCGAGCGGCGCATGCGCCCGACGAGGAGGGAGACGCATCCGCCCATCAGAGCGAACATCGCCAGCTCCGTCAGCGTCGAGTGAATGCTGTGATCGGTGACGGGTGGCACGCTCGGGGAGACGATAGCCGGGCCTGGGGGTGAGGTGAACGGAAAGTCACAGGGCAGGCAACCGTCGCTCCATATAATCGGTTCTCCTGTGGCCGAGTCACGCCAGGAAGGACTCGATTTTCGTCAGTGGTGGGGCCTGATCCGGCGCCGTAAGTGGCTGCTGCTCGCGATCGTCATCGTCCTCCCGGTTTCGGTCTACTACGTCTCCTCGAAGCTGCCCAAGACCTACGAGGCACGGGCGACGATCAAGGTGCTGCCGACGGGCGCCACCTCGAGCGTCATCTCCGGTGTCAGCGCAAGAGTCGAAATCAGCGAAGCGCTGACCCTGACCATGACGGATGTGGTCGCCAGTCGCGCCGCCGTCATCATGGGCAGGCCGGCCACGAGCGGCAAGTCGTTGCTGGGGCACATCGCGGTCGCGCCGGCCAACCCGAACGAAAGCCAAGGCAACTTCTTCGCACTCACCGCCACCGCTTCCACGCCCAACGAAGCCGCCGAAATCGCCAACGCCTTCGCGCTTGCGCTGAAGCAGGTCCGCACCAGGGCGGCGGTCGGCCAAATCAACCGTAGGATTCGGGCGCTCGAACTCCAGAGCGAAGAATCTGGAGTCTCCGCCGAAGCTAACGCCAAAGAAATCCAGCAGCAGAAGCTGCTCAAGGCGAGCCAGGTCAATACGACCCAGGTCGTCGAAAAGGCGTCTCCCCCGGCCGTCCCCACCTCGCCGAAGCCCAAGCGCAACACGGTGATGGCGTTGATCCTGGCGCTGCTGGCCGCGGCCGGCCTGGCGCCGCTTCTCGACCGCTTCGACCGCCGCGTGCGCGAGGCCGGCGAGCTCGAGGACCTCCTCGACGCGCCGGTGCTGGCGGTGGTCTCCGACGACGCCTTCCCCGGCCACCCTCCCAACTACCACGTGCGCGAGGCCTTCGAGACGCTGCGATCGAGCCTCACCTACTTCAACGTCGACCGCACGCTCTCCAGCCTCGTGGTCGCCAGCCCGATCCCGCAGGACGGCAAGACCACGGTCGCGATCAACCTGGCGATCGCCTACGCGCTCGACGAACGCGACGTGATCCTGATCGACGGCGACATGCGGCGCCCGCAGGTCGCGGCGCGCCTCGGCAAGGAGGTGAGCGTCGGGCTCGACTCGGTGCTCGTCGGCGAGAAGTCGCTCGACGAAGCCCTTTCCTACGTCGACGTCGGCGCCGGCCGGCTGCGCATCCTGCCGGGCGCCGTCCCCCCGCCGAACCCGGCGGTGCTGATCGGCTCGCAGCGGATGCGGATGCTGCTGGCCGAGCTGAGCGAACAGGTCGACATGGTCATCGTCGACACGCCGGGCCTGCTCGCCTGCAGCGACGCGATTCCCCTGTTCAGCCAGGTCAGCGGCAGCGTGATGGTCGCCCGCATCAACCGGACCCCGCAGGACGTAGTGCGCCGCACCAAGCAGGTGATCGTGTCCGCCGGCGGCAGCGTGCTCGGCAGCGTCGTCACCGGCGCCCGCTCCGGCGGGATCTACGGCTACTACAGCTATTACGGGTACTACGGCTACTACGGCGGCCCCAACGGAGCCAACGGCGCCGAGGCGCCGGACGGGCCGGGCCGCCTGCGCAAATTCGCCTCCGGCGGCTTCCGCCGCTCCCGCGACTAGCCCTTCCGGTGCGCCTTATGCGGGTTATAACCACATAAAGCGCACCGGAACGGGAAGGCGGCTTACTTGGCTAGGAGTTCCCGGTATAGAGCGTCTACATCGCTCAGCAGCCGCTCGGCGCCGTAGCGCTCCAGCGCCCTGTCGCGGGCAGCCCGGCCGCGGCGCTCGCGCTCGCCGGCGTCGCCCCCCAGGCGCACCATCCCGGCCGCCAGCGCCTCGACATCGCCGCGCGGCACGACGATCCCGGTCTCCTCGCCGACCACCTCGCGCACGCCGCCCGCATCCGTCGTCACCGCCGGCAGTCCGGCCGCCGCGGCCTCGATCAGCGAGACCGGCGTGCCCTCGTTGTCCGAGGAGAGGACGGCCACGTCCGCGGCGGAGAACAGCGGCCGCAGCTCGCGCCGGTAGCCGAGAAAGAGCACGTCGCGCTCGATGCCCAGCTCTCGCGCCAGCCGTTCCAGCCCGGGCCGCTCCTCGCCGTCCCCGACCAGAGCCAGGCGTATGCGGGGATCGGCCGACCGCGCCCGGGAGAGCGCCCGCAGAAGGACGTCGAGGCGCTTGATCGGCACCACTCGGCCGACGAAGATCAGCAGGACGTCGTCGGCGCCAACCCCGAGCTCGCCGCGCACCCCCGCGCGCAGCCCCACGTCGCTCTCGGCGAGCGGCCTCAGGTCGAGGCCGAGCGGCAGCACCCGGAACCTCTCGCGCGGCGCCACCCCGAGCCGGACGAGATCGTCGACCGTCGCCTGGCTGACCCCGATCAGGCGGTCGCTGACCCGCGCCAGCGCCCGCTCGAGCTCGAAGTAGAGGCGCGCCTTCGCCGGCCCGAAGTAACCCTCGAGCACGTGTCCGTGGTAGGTGTGGACGATCGCCGGCCGCGGGCGCACCGCCAGGGCGGCCTGACGGCCGATGAAGCCGGCCTTTGCCGTGTGCGTGTGGACGACATGCGGCCTGAAGCGCCGGGCGATGCGGATCAGCTTCGCCAGCGCCAGCGCGTCGCTGGGCGGGCGCACCGCCGGCCTCAGATCTGGCAGGTAGCGCATCGTCGCCCCCTCCTCGCGCGAGAGGTCGGCAAGCGAGGCCTCTCCCGGCGGCAGGCTGCCGTGGACGAGGAGCGTCTCGTAGCGATCGGCGAAGAAGCGGCGGCCGCTCAGCAGCGCCGCCTGGTGGGCGGGCCCACCCATGTTGAGGCGACCGATGACCCTGAGAACGCGGACGCGCTCGTTGGACGCGGTCAAATTTTCCCGCGGCTCAACTGACGCGGTCAAGCGCTTCCCGCTGCCACTGCTCCTCATACGCGGCGAAGGTCCGGCGCAGTCCCTCGTCGAAGTCGATCGCCGGGTCGTAGCCGAGCACCTCGCGCGCCTTGGAGATGTCGGCGAGCGAGTGGCGCACGTCGCCGGGGCGCGGATCGGTGTGGATCGCCTCGAGCTCCTTGCCGCTGAGCGCGCCGATCCGCGCGACGATCTCGTTGAGGCTGATCCGCTCGCCGCAGGCGACGTTGAAGGCCTCGCCGGCGGCCTCGGGCGCGTCGGCGGCAAGCAGGTTGGCGTCGACCGCGTTGTCGACGTAGGTGAAGTCCCGCGACTGCTCGCCGTCGCCGTGGACGGTCGGCGCCCTGTCCTCGAGCGCCGCCGTGATGAAGTTGGGGATCACCGCCGCGTACTGCGACTGCGGGTCCTGCCCCGGGCCGAAGACGTTGAAGTAGCGCAGGGCCACGGTCTCGAGCCCGTAGACGTGGTGGAAGGCGCGGCAGTAGCCCTCGGCGGCGAGCTTCGAGACCGCGTAGGGGGCGATCGGCAGCGCCGGCATCTCCTCCCGCTTGGGCAGCTCGGTGCTGGCGCCGTAGGTCGAGGAGGAGGAGGCGTAGACGACGCGGCGCACGTCCTCGTCGCGAGCCGCGAGCAGCACGTTGAGGGTGCCGACGACGTTGGTCGCATTGCTGGTCAGCGGATCCTGGATCGAGCGCGGCACCGAGGGCAGGGCGCCGAGGTGGAAGGCGACCTCGCAGCCGCGCACCGCGTTGTGGACGCGCTCGTAGCTCTGCAGGTCGCCCTCGATCAGCTCGACGTCGTCGAGGACCGGCTCGAGGTTCTCGCGCCGTCCCGTGGCGAAGTTGTCGAGCACGCGCACCGAATGGCCCTCGCGCAGCAGCCGCCGGACCAGGTGCGAGCCGATGAAGCCTCCACCGCCCGTGACGAGCGCAACGGTCCCCCTCCTCATACCGCGGCCTAGTCTACCCGCTCCCTGAGCCAATCCAGCACGCTCGGGTCGCCGCCCGGATCGAGCTTTCGACAGAACAGGTCACCGCTCTCGGCCAGCGCCGGCAGATCGGCGGCGCCGAGCGCCCGCGGGTGGCTCTCCTCCTCCGGCCAGCGCATGAAGCGCAGGCTGTCGTCGACGACCTCGTGCTCGGTCGCAAAGCCCGTGCCAACCAGGATGCTCTGGAAGAAGAGCTCGTCGGGGGCGAGCGTGCGCTCGTGATAGCGGCGGTAGCCGGGGTGCTCGCCGAGGAAGCCGAGGACGTGGTCGGCCGCCGCCCGGCTCAGGTTCCACCACTGCGAGCCGCCGAAGGGACGGGCGTAGGGCGGGAAGCGGCGCCGTGGCTCGAGCGCCGTGCGCGCCCTCAGCGCCTGGTTGAGGATCTTCCCTTTCCAGTTGAGGTGGCTCGTGTCCTCGCCGCGCGGGATGCAGGTCTCGCGCCGCCCCCGCACGGTGTAGGTGTGGAAGTCGGTGCGTTCGCGGCCTTTGAAGCGCCAGCGCGGATCGGGCAGCGGGAAGTGCTCGACGTAGCTGCGCGTCCCCGCCGCCTCGGCGAAGGCGACGATCTCCTCCACCGGGCGCAGCGGGAAGTCGCGACCGCTGATCAGCAGGAAGTAGTCGCAGCCGTCCTCGACCCCTCGCCGGAGCCCCTCCAAGGCCGCGTCGACGAGCTCGACGCTCGCCCAGGCGGTCGCGTGCCGGGGCAGCAGGACGACGTCGTCCAGGCCCGCCTCGGCCAACGCCCCCGCGAACGGCGCCAGCGGCACGCGCCGGTCGAGGTGCAGGTAGGTGCAAACCCGCGGGTGGCGCAGGGTCGAGAGCAGCAGCGCCAGCTGGTCCGGCTCGTCGTGCGCCAGAACGACGATCGCCAGCCTCATCGGCCGTAGGCTAGCCGCCCGATCAGCGATATCGTCGCCCCGTGTGCGGAATTGCGGGGAGGGTCGACCGCGACGGCGGCGTGCCGGCGGGTCTGGTCGAGCGCATGTGCGCGTGTCAGGAGCACCGCGGGCCCGATTCGCGCGGCGTCTTCGCCGAGGCGGGCGTCGGCCTCGGCATCCAGCGGCTGCGCGTGATCGACCTGGAGACCGGCGACCAGCCCGTCTACAACGAGGACCGCTCCGTCGTCGTCGTCCTCAACGGCGAGATCTACAACTACCGCGAGCTGCGCGAGGAGCTGCGCGGACGCGGCCACACCCTCTCCACCCACGGCGACACCGAGACGATCGCCCACCTCTACGAGGACGAAGGCGCCGACCTGGTCCACAGGCTGAACGGGATGTTCGCCTTCGCCCTCTGGGACGCGCGGCGGCGGCGCCTGCTGATCGCCCGCGACCGGGTCGGCAAGAAGCCGCTCTTCTACTCCGCCCGCAACGGCGCCCTCTCCTTCGCCTCGGAGCTGGCGGCGCTGATGGCCGACGAGGAGATCCCGCGCGAGATCGACCCCGCCGCGGTCGACTGCTACCTCGCCTACGGCTATGTCCAGGCGCCGCGCTCGATCTGGCGCGCGGTGAAGAAGCTGCCCCCCGCCCACACGCTCACCTGGGAGGACGGCGAGCTGAGCGTCGAGCGCTACTGGCGCCTCGACTACTCGCGCAAGGCGGGCGCCCCGCTGCCCGAGCTGGAAGAGGAGCTGCGCGAGCACGTCGCCGCGGCGGTCCGGCGGCGGATGATCGCCGACGTGCCGCTCGGCGCCCTGCTTTCCGGCGGCGTCGACTCGGCCGTGGTCGTCTCCGAGATGGCGGCGGCCTCATCCCGCCCGGTGAAGACCTTCTCGATCGGCTTCGAGCAGGAGGAGTACAACGAGCTGCCGCTGGCGCGGCTGACGGCCGAGCGTTTCGGCACCGAGCACGAGGAGTTCACGGTCGAGCCCGACGCGATCGAGATCGTCCCCAAGCTCGTCCGCCACTACGGCGAGCCCTATGCCGACTCCTCCGCGATCCCGAGCTTCTACCTCGCCGAGCTCACCCGCCGCCAGGTCACCGTCGCGCTCAACGGCGACGGCGGCGACGAGAGCTTCGCCGGCTACCTGCGCTACGTCGCCAACAGCCTCAGCGGCGGCCTCGACCTGGTGCCGGCGCCGCTGCGCCGCGCCGGCGCCGCGGCCGCCGGGCGCCTGCTGCAGATCGGCGACGCGCGCGGCATGCGCAGCTACGGCCGCCGCTTCCTCACCTCGATCGGCGAGGACGCGCCCGGCCGCTACGCCGACCACGTCTGCATCTTCAACCGCGCCGAGCGCCGCGCACTGCTCGGCGGCGCGGCCTCGCCGGCGATCGAGCGGGAGACGGCCGAGGTGATCGCCGGCCCCTGGCGCCATGCCTCCGGGCGCCACCGGCTCGACGTCCTGCTCGAGACCGACGTCCAGACCTACCTGCCCGGCGACCTGCTGACGAAGATGGACATCGCCTCGATGGCCTACTCGCTGGAGGCCCGCTCCCCCCTGCTCGACCCCGAGCTGATGCAGTTCGCCGCCTCGCTGCCGGCCAAGCTCAAGGCGCGCCGTACGAGCAAGAAGTGGATCCTGCGTCGCGCCTACCGCGGCCGCATCCCCGACCAGGTGCTGGACGGCAAGAAGCGCGGCTTCGGCGTTCCGCTCGGGGCCTGGTTCCGCGGCGAGCTGCGCGACTACGCCCGCGAAGTCCTGCTCGACCCCGGCAGCCTCGGCATCGGTTTCTTCGACGAGGCGCAGGTCCGTGCCCTGCTCGACCTGCACGGCGGCGGCGCCGACCGCTCGGCGCAGATCTGGTCGCTGCTAATGCTCGCCCTATGGCACCGCGAGTTCTGTTCCATCTGACTATAATTCTGGTCATGGAAAC
>Ga0207648_10000636_pt1 | contig 39372 bp, 42 predicted proteins | sample KBSMisM32_FD_184310 | JGI IMG/M metagenome (GOLD analysis project Ga0207648, IMG submission 184310) | Miscanthus rhizosphere microbial communities from Kellogg Biological Station, Michigan, USA - KBS Miscanthus M3-2 (SPAdes) (version 2) | ecosystem: Host-associated > Plants > Roots >... | reverse complement strand
CATCGTCGAGATCCCGTTCCGTCCCGCGCCCCGCTCGGTGTTCACCGGAGAACTGACCCTCTCGCCCAAGCCAGTTTCCTCATCACCAACAAGACAGCCGAAACTACCGTCAGACGGCTCGTACGATTCCTCGTCCACCGCAACCCCATCGCACTACCGCGACTCTTCCTGTCTGCATTGCGCGGATGAGCTACACGGCTCCCGAATCGGCGTCTAAGTCAGAACGCACAGGCCGCTTGGATCTGCGAATTCCGTTGTTGCACCAGCCCGCTCGCCACGTCGCCGAAGTCAACGGCCCAGATGATCCTTTGCGGTCGGGCCAGTCGCACTGACTTGGGCCCACCGCGAAATAGGCGATCGCTCGGTCGCCCACGATCGACGATACGGCATGTGGGGTCACTCGCCATCTGATGGTTAATGTCACCAGATGGGATACGGTCGCAGCGGCGGGGAGTGAACCTTCGTGGGTTCTTCGAGGTTTCGCGCGCGGCGGTCGCCGCGATGCTGTCACAGGAGGGTGGCGGTCACATCGTGAACATCTCCACCAGCCTCGTCGACCACGCCAACTCTGCGGTGCCCTCGGCGTTGGCGTCACTGACCAAGGGCGGGCTGAACGCGGTAACCAAGCGCTGGCGGTCGAATATGCCGGCCGCGGCATTCGCTCTAACGCTGTCGCCCTCGGGGCAATCCGCACGCCGATGCACGATCCGGCGTCCTACGACACCCTGGCGAAACTGCATCCGGTCGGTCGTCTCGGCGAGGTCGACGACGTCGTCGACGCGGTCCTCTATCTGCAGAATGCCGGCTTCGTCACCGGCGAGATCCCGCATGTGGACGGTGGCCAAAGTGCAGGGCACTGAGGTTCTGCGCCATGCTCGTGACTTCCCTCAACTGCCGTTGTGCGACCGAGACCGGCCCAGCCGCCATCTGGTCTTCTTCGGCGTTTGGTAGAAATCCTGAGTCCAGGCTTCCATCATTTCGTCGGCGTCGCCGTGCACAGGGTTATTTGTGACCTGCCATCCGAGACCTTCAATTTCTTTCGTGCACCACCGTATTAAGGATCCGTCGGCGCCGATCTCGTGTGCAAGAAGAACCCTCTCGTCGGAACTCAGCTTGTCACTGAACGCATCCATACTGTTCTTCACGCGAAAGTAGGGAACAGTTTCATCAAATTGCCGACAGAGCTCTAAGAGTTCCTTTCGGGCCTGGTCGAGGAGGGATGCCGGTGTCGTTTCGTCTTGTTCAGCGGTCGAGCCGGCCTGCGGAATTCCGCCAATCTCCCGGCGACTCTCAGGGTTCTCGCCGCTCCGATCTTCCCCGACTTGCGCAGAATGCTGCAATCCGCCGACCGGACGACGCTGGTTATCGACATACTCGGCTAGTTCGCGGTATTTGACGCGCAACTCATCAAGCTCCGCCGTGGTCGCCTCGGCTCTTTCGCGCCACCATTTGAGGTGATACTCGGCCAGCTTCGCCTCACAGTCAGGGCACACCGCGACTGGACGGATTGTCGGGTCTAGCTGGGCCGGATTCTCGAGCGCGACCCCGCAGAGCGGTTGGTCATCACTGCGGTTGAGGTAGTCCGCGTGGTGCACCACCGAAGAGGATGTCTCGTGCACGTAGCTGTGCGGTGGTTCCACACAACGAAAGTAGTCGACGCGCTGCATCTTTTGCCAGTTCTGTCAAACAACCGGCGGCTCAACGCCGAATGTAGTCGTTTCCGCGCCCGACGTTCTCCACCCAATCTCCACAGAATCTGCAAGCGCCGGCTCCCGTTGCCGCGAAGTATCGGTGACGGGCCACGGGTGTTGGTCGCTGAACTCTCCGCGCATCGTCAGCGTGGTCGTGGCGGAGAGGCCAAGCCCCAACCCCGTTCATCGGCACAGGCAACTCGGCTTCGGTGCCAATGAGCGCTTGGGTGAACGCAATTCACAACGCCTAATTTCGTGCGGCCGTGAAACAGATTGGAACGGGCCACCTTTCATGAACAACAACAACGACTTGAGCCGCCACTCTTCTGCGACAGCAGGCGACTCTGTCCGAAGCTTCGAAAGCGATGTACTGCCAGTGGCCGGCGAGACCTGTATCGGCGTGCGCTGGCATACACCAAGAACGATGCTCACGCCGATGACCTGGTGCAGGAAACCCTGCTGAAGGCATACAAGGCATTCGACAAGCTGCGCCTAGAGACGCATCTCCGGGCGTGGCTGCTGTGCATCATGCGCAACACGTGGATCAACAATTACCGCGCCGATCTGCGGCGGCCAGTCGAGACCCTCGTCGGAGACATCGCCGATGGCCAACTCGACTCCGTGGTGCCGCACGGCTCGGGACACGTGCTCTCCGCCGAACATCAAGCCCTTCGCGACATGTTGGATCCCGAGTTGGCCGCGGCGTTACTCACCTTGTCGGAGGACATGCGTGAACCGTCTACTACGTGGCCGTTCTCGGCATGAAGTGCCGAGAAGAGGCCGAGCTCATGGGTGTGCCGGCAGGCACCCCCTATCGCGAATACACCGCATCCGGACCAACTTGCGCCGGTCACTGGGCATGGATGCGCGCGACCCTGACCGCGGCCACGCGGCCTAGAACCCCTGAACCGCTGTACGAGACATCCCAGAAGGAGAGACATGAATTACCCAATTCAGGGCGGAAATCCGCTGCAAGACTCGGCACGAGAGTGGCAGAAGATCCAGGTTGGCGTGCTGGGATTCGTTGGCATCTGCGGTCTTTTGAGCGGGGGGTAAGACGACGTCCCGGCCGTCTTGGGTGCAAGACCTGAGCGCATTCTCGGCGCTGAGCGGGTTGGTGCTCGCGCTGTTGGCTGTCTTGCTGATTGCCAGCGTTGCGCACCCACTCACCCCGCGGCCGATCAGTGCACTGACTGCGTCACGTCGCTTGACCGGAGGAATCATCGTCACCTTCGTCGCTGTCGGGCTGACGGCACTGGCAGCGTTGAGCTGGTGGTGGCCGCAGGGCGACCGAACGGCACCCTCGGCACCCCAGCTCGCGGTGACGACGAGCGCCGGCTCAGCATGCGGCACTCTGCTGCAAAGTGGTGCGGGCGAAATGGATCTCGAGATCGACGGTAAAACGGTCAGAGTACCGCTGAGCCGCTTGAAGTCGATCGAGTTCGCGGACAACTGCTGAGGATAGCGGCCCAGTGTCGGTTCGAGTCCGACACTTAGACCTTCGTGGCACCCATGTCGACGGTCAGCTGTGTTGCCGTGACTGCACGAGACAGATCCGAAGCCAGGTAGACGACTGCATCGGAGATGTCGTCAACCTGCGCAGGGAACAGCGCGGGAAGCATGGCGCCGAAGGACATGATGTAGTTCGGGTGGGCGGTGAGCATCGCTGCGACATTCGGGTCTTCAGCCGGCGCTGTGGCGACCCCCCACGGGTGGATCGAGTTCACCCGAATGTTGTATTCCCCGAGCTCGATTGCGGCCGACTTTGTCAGCCCGACCACACCGTGCTTGGCTGCGGTGTAGTGACTCTGACTAGGCAACGCTTTAATTCCTGCAACAGAGCTGATAGTGATGATCGAGCCACCATTTCCCGCCGAAAGCATATGGGGGACTGCGGCTTTCATCGTGCGCCACACTCCGGTCAGGTTGATGTCGATCATCGTCTGCCACTGCTCGTCCGACATCTCCCAGAAGCGCCCCCAATTGCTGATACCTGCGTTGGCGACAACAACGTCCAGGCGTCCGCCGAAGCGCTCGACCCCGTCTGCCAACACCGCTTCCAGCGCGTCGGAGTCCCGTACATCCGCGACCTTCATCAAGCATGGCCGGCCCTCGGCCTCCACCAAACGTGCGGTTTCCTTCAGCTCCGCCTCGCTGGCGGCGGGGTATCCGTTATGGGGTGAAACGTCAGCCGCGACATCTACGCCGATGATCGAAGCGCCTTCGCGCGCGAGGCGCAGCGCATGGTTACGCCCCATGCCGCGCGCAGTGCCGGTCACGAAGGCGACCCTGTCGTCAAGCAGACCCATGACAACCCCCCAATTCGCACAATTCCGCCGATGTGCCACTCGACTGGCCACCGCCGGAAGCTCCTTCACCGGTTTGACCCGCCGGATCGTGGAGTGAACTGTAGCTCGGCAGCCTCAGATATTGGCTAGATCCTCGGGACCGCGGGGGCGGGTTCGACCAGTATCAGTTCTGCATACTTCAATCCGCCCAGTGTCGGTTCGAGCCCGACTGGCGGCTCGGCAACTGGGCTGGTACAAGGCGGTAGCCAGTCGGTCGCCTGCGGCCCGTTCGTATACGCGGCGTGTAGCGTCCGGCGTGCCCAGGCGCCGTCGGCCTTATGACATCGCCACACCGAGTCGTGTTGCGGTCCTGGCACACTCAACCAACACCCAACCCGCATCACCTCGGGGTCCGCGGCATCCTCGGCCACCCCACAGCACGGCAGAAACCCGCCAGTTTGGTGGGCGTGGCTGGACGTTTACAAGAGTTACCGGACCGGATTCTTGCGACCGCGTAGGTGGCGTACGGTCAACCTGTGTCGGCACGGTAAGCCGGAACCTGGGAGTCGCGCTCTTCAGAAGTTTGAGGCGGTGCATATGCGAATTGTCGTCGACCTGAATCGCTGCCTCGGGTACGCGCAGTGTGTCCCGCTGGCTCCGGAAGTGCTCAAGCTCAGCGGAGAAGAGGCCTTGACCTACAACCCGAACCCTGATGCCAGTCAGCGTTTGCAGGTGTTGCGGGCCGCGGCCTCATGCCCGGTGCAAGCGATCATCGTCGACCAATTAGACGAGTAGGCAGGCATGGGCAAGGGAAGTGCCGTCAGCGACAACGGCCTCGTCGTCATCGTCGGTGCCTCACTGGCCGGGCTTCGCGCCGCCGAGGCACTGCGCAAAGAGGGCTTCCGCGGGCATCTGACCATCATCGGTGACGAGAAGCACGAGCCGTATGACCGGCCGCCGCTGTCCAAGCAGGTGCTCGCCGGATGGGTAAGCGCCGATGCGACCAAGCTGCCGCGGATGCGCGACGTCGGCGCCGAATGGCGACTCGGTGTGGCCGCGACGGGTCTGGATCGAGTCAACGGGCTTGTGCGCCTCGCCGACGGCAGCGAGGTCGAGGGAGATGCGCTGCTGATCGCCACGGGGGTGCGGTCACGCAAATGGCCCAACCCCGACGAAGCCGCCCTCGAGGGCGTCTACACCCTTCGCACGAGCGCCGATGCGGCGCGGCTGCAGGCCGCCCTGGCCGCCGAACCACGGCGTGTGCTGATCATCGGCTCGGGCTTCATCGGCTCGGAGGTGGCCTCCGTGTGCTGCGACCTTGGGCTGGAGGTCACCGTCGCCGAGCGCGGCCCCGCCCCGCTATCGGGTCCGTTGGGCGGGGTGATCGGCGCCATCGCCGCCGAAATGCAGCGCGAGGCCGGGGTGGACCTGCGCACCGGGGTCTCGGTGCTGGCGATGGAGGGCGACGTCAGTGGGCACGTGCGTCGCGCGCGCCTGTCGGACGGCAGCACCCTCGACGTCGATGTGGTGGTGACCTCGCTGGGGTCGATCCGCAATATCGAGTGGCTCGACGGGGCCGGGCTGGCCGCCGGGTTCTGGGGGGTGGGCTGCGACGCGGGTTGCCGCGCGTTCGACGTCAACGGCGTGGTCACCAGTCGCATCTTTGTGGCCGGCGACATCGCCCGCGCCCCCCATGTGCTCTACGACTACCAGTTTCTGGCCATGGAGCACTGGGACAACGCGGTGCTGGGCGCCCAGGTCGCGGCCCACAACATGGTGTGCGATGAGACGGACCGCCGGCCGCATCTGCTGATCCCGCAGTTCTGGTCTGGCCAGTTCGGCGTCAACATCAAGTCCGTCGGGGTGCCCTCGTTCGGTGACGAAATCATGTTCACCCAGGGTTCGGTTAAGCAGCGCCGGTTCGCGGCGGCCTACGGGCGGCGAGGACGCATCGTCGGTGCGGTCACCTTCAACCACGGCAAGTGGATCCCGTACTACGAGGCGCAGATCGCGCGCTCGGCGCCGTTTCCCCCGAATCCGGCCGGTTCTGATTTCCCCGAGGACATGCGCGTGATGCCGGCCGACTTCCCGGCCCGCGGTGTGCCCACCGAGGCCCCGGACGTGGTGTTGACCGGTCACGACCCATCCGAGCGCCAGGCCGAGTTCCGGCCCCGCCGGGGCGGGCCGACCTGACTGCCAAAAGCCCAGAAAGACACCGTGATTCAGCTAAGGGAAGCGCTATGACCCCGGAAGAGGCCTGGAACGAGGCGATGAAGCTTGAGAACCGCGCCGACCCGTACCCGTTCTTCGACGAACTACGCAAGACGCCGGTCGCGCGGGTGACCAACGACGTCTACGCCGTCACCGGGTACGCGGAACTCATCGCGCTGGCGCACGACCCGCGGGTGAGCTCCGATATGCGCAGAAGTCCGCTCGGCGCCCGCCCCCGAGAAATCATCGACCCGTCCGTCGCCGAGATGATCGAACGGTACGGGCAGGACTTGAGCTTCATCCAGCAGGATCCGCCCGACCACGACCGGGCTCGCCGGTCGTGCATGCGCTACTTCGGGCCGCCCCACTCACCCGACGTGATTCCCAGCCAGGAGCCCTTGTGTCAGCAGATCGTCAACGATCTGCTCGACAAGGCGACGGGTAAGACCCGCATCGATGTGGTCGACGAGTTCGCCTATCCGCTGCCGGTTGACGTGATCTGCCACATCTTGGGTGTGCCGCTCGAAGACGAGCCGCAGTTCCACGCCTGGATTGCCGACGCGATGGCCGGCATCTTCGACCTGGGTCCCGAGATCGAAACAGAGGAGGGCCAGACCCGCCGCGCCAAAGGCATCGAGGCCGGCCAGGAACTGAAGAAATACATCATCGGGCTGGTCGAACGGGCCGCAAAATCCCCGTGCCCGGGGATGATTTCGCAGCTGGTGCATGATGACGGACCCGATGGGCCGATGTCGCCCAGCGAGATTGTGAACAACACGATCCTGTTGTTCGTCGCCGGTCATGACTCCACGGTTAACCTGATCTCGCATTGCGTGCTGACAGTGCTGCGCAATCCGGGGTCGATCGAATTGTTGCGCAGCAGACCTGATTTGATTCCCAGCGCCATCGAAGAAGTGCTGCGGCTGCAGTCCTCGGTGCAGTTCTTCCCCAGCCGCTCGGCGCTGGCCGATATCGAGATCGCCGGCACGACAATCCCCAAGGGCTCGCCTATCTTCCTGATGTACGGCGCGGCCAACCGCGACCCAAGGCGCTTCTCGGACCCCAATACCTTCGACCCTGAACGTCAGGACAATGAGCACGTGGGTTGGGGACGCAGCATTCACGTCTGCTTCGGTGGGCCGCTGGCCCGCCTGGAGGTCAACACCGCATTCGAGGCGTTCCTGCGCCGGGTGGAAAACCCACGGCTACTGGAAGACCCACCGCCGTATCGGATCAGCCAGGTATTCCGCGGGCCCCGGCATGTGTTCGTCGATTTTGATCAGATCCGACCCCAAGAGGTACAGCTCTGAAAAGCGTTCCGGTCAGCAGTCGGCGCACGGCTCGACCGCGGCGTCCTCGACGGTTGCCGAGTTGCTCAGCGCGAGTGCCAGATTCGCCCAACCCGCAACGTTAGAGTCCATCGGCGGGTTCTCCCGCGGCCGCGCCCCTACTCGCAGGTCGCAACCGGGCGATGATGCCGTCGAGGTCGAGGACGAACATGTCGGGCCGGAAGATGTGGCCGCCGGGCACCTCGTGCGATTCATGCGGGATGCCGGCCGCGCTGAGGTCTTCGCGGAACTCCCGCTGGCCGGCGAGCACCTGGGTCTCGTTCACGCTGTCGAACCAGTTGAGCGGGTCCGGACTGGTGCCGGCGACCAGGAAGATCCGCTTGTTTCGGTAGCTTTCGATCCGCTCGACCGGATTGTCGGCGCTGACCCTGGCCTGGTCCCAGTTCGGCGCGCCGTAGACTGTGCCGCCGCCCAGGTCCAGGACCGCCGAGGTTATGTTTGCCCAGTGCACGACCAGGCCGAAGTCGCGGCGCAGGCTCGCCGGGCCGGAGTGGGCGCTCACCGAGGCGAAGTGGCCGTAGTATTTGGCTGCGTACTTCAGCGCACCGAAGCCACCCATTGAGAACCCGCCGACCGCGCGGCCGTCGTACTCGGCGAATGTTCGGAAGTTCGCTTCGATCCAGGGGAGCAGCTGGGCGATGTGGAATGTCTCCCAGTTCCGCGGGCCGACGAATGAGGTGACCGGGTTGGAGTACCAGCCCGCGTGCCCGCCGTCGGGCATTACGACGATGATCGGCTTTCCGGCGGTCAGGTCGCGGATGCCCAGAAAGTCGAACTGGCGGAAATCGTCGTTGCCGCCGTGGAACATGTACAGGACGGGATATCTGCGTCCGCTGGTGCGGTAACCGTCCGGAAGCAGGACATTGACGCCGGGGTTCCAGCCGATCGCGGAGGTCTGGAACCGGTAGTACCACAGGCGAGGGTCGTTCTCGTTGCGGTCCACGATCCTCAGGCCGAACCCGTCGCTGCGCCCGACGAATATGACCACTACCTGCCCGACGTTGATGACGTTGGGATTGGCGATGCCGTTGACGGTGGCGATCAGCGGAGAGAAGGCGGCGTCACCATAGAAACGCACAGCCAACGCCGCCAGCGTGTCGCCTGCGACAACCGTGTATCTGGTGATATCCGGGATGATCAGCCGCTGCCCCGCATTGATGACGGCGGATTCGGCGATCCCGCTGGCGCCGGCGATCAGCCGATCGAGTTGCGCATCACCGTAGAAGCGCTGCGCCAAACCGGACAGCGTGTCTCCCGCGACAACCGTGTATCTCGTGAAGTCGGGCATGATCAGCCGTTGTCCCACATTGATGACGTTGGGATTCGCGATCCCGCTGGCGGTGGCGATCAGCCGATAGAGTTCCGCGTCACCGTAGAAGCGCAGCGCCAATGACGACAGCGTTTCCCCCGCGACGACCGTATGTGTTCTGACCATTCGTTCACTCCCTCTGTTGCAACTGGCTCTGGTACCGAAGCGGGCGCAAGCAGGTCGCCGCCCGATCGATGCCGCGAAGGCCGAAATGGGCATCGGTTGTCCGGCGCTCGTCACACGACGCGACGGGCACCACCGAGTGGCGACTGATCAAGGGCGATCCGGTGTTACGCCCGTAGTTGCCCGCGGCAGCGATGACGATCGCTCCGCCGGTGCTCGCATTGTCGAGCGCCAGTGTGAGACGGTCGTTGCCGACGCTGGACGGGGCGACGATCGCTCCGTGGTTTGGCGGTGCTGTCCCGCTTCCCTGCAAAACGATCTCGGCTTTCAAACTCGGCACGCTCGCGATCACCCCTCCTGTATGGTGCCGGTCCCGAGCAGTCGGAATTCTATCCGGTAATCCGAGACGAATGTTCGGATCCGTTATGTCTGGTGATCGTTGTGGATTTCGGTCATCGTTGAGACGTAGGCGGAGCCGGTACTCGCCGAAGTTGCGGAATCCGCGCGCAGTGCGCGAGGAGCTTCCGCCTGCCATGTGTGTAATGTTCCTCCTAGACAGGCGATTTCGAGAATGGGGCCGTCGCGGCGGCGGTCATGACCCGCTCCGTGCTGCTCGCGTCGCGGAGCTGGTAGCACCGCATCAGGGCAGGCGTCGAAATGGTTGGGGCGCAGCACCTTTATTTGATGCTCCGGCTCGACGGGGACAACATTCATGACGCGGTGGTTTACGCTCGTTAGATGCGCTCGCCGGCGAGCCTGGCGCGGTTAGCCGTGCACAAGCGGAACGTGTGTTCGCCTAGCTGACTCGCGTAGTTTCTGGCCACCCGGCATCGGCGAAAGGAAACTCCGTGCCCCAGACAGGACCGTGGACCGGCGACCCGGTGTGGCTCGCGGACGTGCTGCGCGCCGAGGGTGTCCGGCTCGTCGAGTATCCCGGTTGGCGCGACCGCGGCCACGGCGATTTCAAGGACATCCGCGGTGTCATGGTGCACCACACCGGATCGGACAACGCCAGCGCCGCATCCATCGCCATCGGCAGGCCGGACCTGCCTGGGCCGCTGTCGCAGCTGCACATCGCGCGGGACGGCACCGTGACCGTGGTCGCGGTCGGCGTCGCATGGCACGCCGGCGTCGGCATGTATCCGTGGCTGCCGACCAATATGGGCAACTGGCACATGATCGGTATCGAGTGCTCCAACAGCGGAACCAGCCCGACGGCACCGCACCGCACGAACTGGCCCGACGCGCAGTACGACGCGTTGGTTCGTTGCTGCGCCGCGATCAACCGCCGCTTGGCGCAGAACTCCAGCCGTACGATCGGGCACAAGGAGTACGCCGGCCGCGCACAAGGCAAATGGGATCCCGGCGCGATCAACATGGACATATTGCGCAGCGATATTCAAGCCCAGATCGGCACCATTCCCAGCCCGGCGCCGACACCGAGACCGCCGGTGCCGGTCGGCGAGTACGCCCACATCCTGCTCTTCCGCGGTTCCGAGGGGCCACAGGTCGCCCAGCTACAGCGCCAGCTCAAGTACGGCGACCAGGCGTACGCCGGGCATCTCGTGATCGATGGCCTCTACGGCCCGCAAACCGAGGCCGCGGTCAGGGAGTTTCAGCGACGCACCCGGGGCTTGAAGGTCGACGGCATCGTCGGCCCTGCGACGGCTGCCGCCTTGAACTTGAGGGTGGTGTCACCCGCTCAGCTGCTACTGCTGGCCGACAGTGAAACGGACTGAAATGCATGTGACCGCAATGGATCTAGTTTTTGAGTATGACCCAGCGTTACCTCGGCCAGCGCTTTTCGGCCCACTCAGGAGTCGCCGACGAACTGAGCGATGGCCAAAGCGATCTCGGCCGGGTGCGTAAGTGGGCCGAGATGGTTCAGCCCGGGCAGCATCGCCGTGCGTGCGTTGGGCAGCATGCTGGCCAGAATCTCGACGTTCTCACGGAACAACGGTCGGGTCTCGCCGCCGTGGAGCAGCAACACGGGGGCGGTGACCTGGGTCCCCTCGGCGGGTCCGAAGGTCCAAGCCCCCACGGCGGGCAATTCGTCGGCGAAGAAGAACGACGATTCCCGCTCGGCCTCCGCGAGGCCGGCCTCGCCAAACCGATCCCTGATCGCGTCCCGGTAGCCGTCGCCCCCGACGCCGCGTAGGAACACGTCGAATGCGGTGGCGGCGTCGCCCTGACGGGCGGCCGCCAGCGCGGGGCCCACGTAGGTTCGCGCAGCCGCCTCCCGTAATGGCCCGTGCGGCTTGGCGGGCTCGAACAGGACCAGTCCGGCAACGAGGTCCGGATCCTCCAACGCGACCACTAGGGCGATGCAGCAACTGGAGGAATGCCCCACCCAATAGGCGTGCTCGACGCCGAGTCGCCGTAGCAGTTCACCACATTGACTGGCTTGCGCGGCGAGGCTGGCAGGCTCGGACGGCGCCCGGCTGCCTCCGTAGCCCGGTCGGATCGGCCTGATCAACCGGAAGCGATCCAACGCCGGCTGGTCGAACACCGGCTCGAACCATGCGCCGAAGACGCCGGCGTGAACCAGACAAACGACCGCTCCGGCGCCGCGCTCCTGGTAGTCAAGACCGGCCAGGGTCTTCATGGCGGACCTCCAAGATCGGTCCGGGTGCGTCTGGAGTGACTCTATCGAGGCTCGCCGAACGACGATGTCAAGAGGCACTCAGTATTCAGTCTGGGTTCGTTGTCGGCCATCAGGAGCAGGTGCGCGCGCAGGATTCTGAGCCGAAGGGCCGCGGTTTGCGGGCCGACAATACCTTTCCTTTCAAGCCTGAATCGCGACGATCCACCGAATCCAGACCCCGACATCGGATTAGGCGTTGGAAGACCTACCACCAATAGTGCGGGTACTTCGCGCGGTTGATCTTGTTACCCACCAGACCAACGGCGACCAGGATGGCTGCCGCAGAACCGATCAGGACGACGAATTCCCAGCGGGGAATGGCGGGTACGACAGCGATCATCGCGGTCGCGGCGGCCGGTGAGTGCGGCATCCGCGTCAACTTCATGACGCCGAGGGCCAGCGCACCGGCAAGCGCACCGCTCCACAAGGCGTCGATGCCTATGGTTCCGACCAGAACCCCGACGATCGCGGACATGATGTGACCGCCGATGACGTTGCGCGGTTGCGAGAGTGGGAGATGGGCACCGCCGATAACCAGGGCCATGCTGGCCGCCAGGGGTGGAATCAGCCAGGGCTCACGGGTCAGCGCCGTCAGCCCCGCCACAATGCCGAGCGCCACGAGACTCACGATCGTCTCGACGACGATAGCGGGGAGCTTCTGCCTGGGCGGCGCTGAACTCACGTACCAGGGCGAACTGCTCGGTGCGGGCGCCTCGGCCTGCGTCACGGAAACCTCCTGAATGGATAAACCATCCCCGGAGAAAGTTAGGTGGCCGGTCTATCTGAGGGCAACATTCGCGTGATTCACGCTAGTTATCAAGCGGCGCAACGGATGCCAAGGCAAGAAGCTTCACCGCGGACCGATGGTTTGCCGATTTGTGTCCACACTCGATTCATAGGCTTTATCTCGGCCAGTGACGACGGGCAACCGGCGATCGTTTGGAACCGGGTGACCCATAGCCCGCCGCTGGCATACACCTGAAAGGGCGCAGGGGCGGACCTACTAGGTTGACGGCGATGTCTCAACCGCCGCCCGCTCAGCCCTCACGGTCCTCGTTTCCGCGCGGGATGGCGTTGTTGGTGGCGGGCGCGTTCTTCATGGAGATCCTCGACGCCACGATCATCGCTCCCGCTATTCCGCGCATCGCCGGCTCCCTCGGCGTCGCCGCGGTCGACGTAAACGTCGCGATTTCCACCTACCTCGTGACCGTCGCGGTGCTGATCCCCGCCACGGGGTGGATGGCCGACCGGTTCGGCGTCCGCCGCGTGTTCATCACGGCGATTGCGGTGTTCACGCTCGCCTCCATCGGGTGTGCGGCCAGTGTGTCACTGCCGATGCTGGTCGGCATGCGTGTGTTGCAGGGCATCGGCGGCGCGATGATGGTGCCGGTCGGCCGGTTGGCGGTGTTGCGATATTCCGACAAGACCGATCTCGTCCGAGCGATCGCGCTACTCACCTGGCCCGCGCTGGCAGCGCCCGTCATCGCTCCGGCACTGGGCGGGGCGATCGCAACATTCGCAACATGGCGATGGATCTTCCTGATCAACATCCCGATCGGCATCATCGGATTCTTGTTGGCGCTCAAGCTCGTCCATGGCGACCCCACGCCATCGGTGCGTTCCCTGGACTGGCGAGGCATGCTGTTGCTCGGCACCGGAATCTCGGCGGCGTTGGTCGCGCTCGAGCACATCCGCGTCAGCGGGACCCATTGGCTGTTCGTCGGGATCGGCGGGGCGATCGCGGCGGTGCTGTCGGGCGGGGCGATCTGGCATCTGCTGCGCTCGACTGCACCGCTCGTGCAACTAAGGGTCCTGCGGGTGGAGACGTTGCGGATCACCGTGACGGCCGGGTCCCTCTACCGCATGGTGATCACAGCGGTGCCATTCCTGCTGCCACTGCAATTCCAGCTTGTCTTCGGCTGGACACCATTCCTTGCAGGCCTCATGGTCGCCGCGCTGTTCGTCGGCAACCTGACGATCAAACCGGCAACCACTCCGTTGATGCGCAGATTCGGCATCCGCCGCGTGCTCCTGGTCAACGGCATCGCCTCCGTCGGCTGTTTCGGGTTGCTGGCGCTGCTGCGGCCGGGATTGCCGGCTGTCGCGATCGTGGTCATCCTCTATCTCAGCGGGGCGCTGCGCTCTGTCGGCTTCACCGCGTACAACAGCCTGGCGTTTTCGGGCGTCGACGGCGACGATCTCACCCACGCCAACACTCTCAACGCGTCGGTCCAGGAACTCGCCGCCGGGCTCGGAATCGCCATCGCGGCACTGCTTCTCAGCCTGATGTCATCTTTTCCGTATGTGTACCTGGTGCTCGGCGGTTTGCTCGCCGTCACGCTCGTCGAAACGCTGATCCTGTCTCGTGATGCGGGGTCACACGTCAGCGGGTGATCGTCGGACTGGAAGCACCCGACCCCGGTCACTTACAGCAGTTCGGGTCCAAAACGGTGCAAAGCGCGGTGAGCGCGTCATGGCGCGGGCGATGGTAGACGTTCATGCCTCGCCGCTCCGATTCGACCAGGCCGGCGCGGCGAAGATGCGAGAGGTGATGGCTGACGGTTGACTCGGTAAGCCCAACAGCGTCAGCAAGGTCGCAACTACACACTTCGCCTTCGATCGAGCCGAACAGCAGCGACACCAGCTTCACACGAACCGGGTCGGCCAAAGCTTTCAGCCGCAAGGCAATCTCTAAGGCCGCGTCGTCGTCAAGCGGACCCGCCGCCACCGGGGCGCAACAGACCGGAGCCGACATGTCGAGCACAGGCAGCGTCTTCGGCATGAATTGATCCTGCCAGAGGGATTGACATATATCAAAGAGGTGGCATCATCGGTTACCAACATCGGTTCGATATATGTCGCATAGGTAGGAGGTCGCCATGTCGCGCTTCCAACTCGCCCTCAACGTCGACAACCTGGCAGAGGGGGTCGCGTTCTACTCGAAACTGTTCAACACCCGACCGACCAAGCTGAAAGAGGGCTACGCCAACTTCGCGGTCGCCCAGCCCCCGCTGAAACTCGTGTTGATCGAGAACCCTGGCCACGGTGGGACGATCAACCATCTCGGTGTGGAAGTCGAATCCAGCGACACAGTGCACAGCGAAATCAGCCGCCTCGCAGGCGAAGGCATGATCACCGACGAGGAAATCGGCACCACCTGCTGCTTCGCCAAACAAGACAAGGTGTGGGTCACCGGTCCCGGCGGCGAGAGGTGGGAGGTCTACACAGTCGTGGCCGACTCGGAAATCTTCGGTACCAGCCACGCGCTGTTGGCTGCCGATGACCGAGGTGGCTGTGCGCGCGGTGCCGAGGAGGCGACGGCAGCCTCCACAACATGCTGCCGGTAGTGCGGACCACACCATGTGGCGGCGACTGTTAGCGGAGTTCACCGGCACCGCACTGCTCGTCTCGGTCGTCGTCGGCTCAGGCATTGCGGCACAACAACTCTCACCTACTGACAGCGGTCTGCAGCTTCTCGAAAATTCGATCGCCACGACCTTTGGACTGGCTGCACTGATTCTGCTGTTCGGCCCTGTATCAGGCGCGCATCTCAATCCTGTTGTCTCAGGCGCTGACTGGGTACTCGGCCGTCGGTCGGCTACGGGCCTGGCAGGCGGCGACGTACTGGCTTACACTGCGGCGCAAGTCTTAGGCGCGATTGCCGGGGCGATGTTGGCCAATGTGATGTTCGACCGAAAGCTCATCGAGCTCGCCACAAGAGAGCGGCTGACGACTGGACATTTCGTCGGCGAAGTGGTCGCGACGGCGGGACTCGTCGCCCTGATCTTCGCCCTGGCGCGAACCAAGCGTGCGGGATCGTCCGCCGCTGCCGTCGGGGTCTACATCGGTGCGGCGTATTGGTTTACGAGTTCAACGTCGTTCGCCAATCCCGCTGTCACAGTGGGCCGGGTCTTTTCCGACAGCTTCACCGGAATCGCACCAGGCTCGGTGGCCGGCTTCATCGCAGCCCAGGTCGTCGGCGCCCTCATCGGGGTCGCGTTGGTTGTGGCGCTCTACCCCGACGCGGTCGAGACGGCCGACGAGGTTGTCCTACCGCACCCCACGGTCAGCCGCCCAACCCAGAACTAGAAGTCTCGGAGACAACCATGAAGCCGACTGTCCTGTTCCTCTGCACGCACAACGCCGGGCGATCACAGATGGCGCTCGGCTTCTTCAATGCCCTCGCGCGCGAACAAGCTACGGCTTACTCCGGTGGCTCAGAGCCGGTCGATCAGATCAACCCGACAGCAGTCGCGGTGATGGCCGAGAAGGGCATCGACATCACGACCCAGCAACCGAAGCGCTGGACCGAGGACATGATCCAAGCCGCAGATGTTGTGGTGACAATGGGTTGCGGCGATACCTGTCCATTGTTTCCCGGCAGACGCTACGACGATTGGCAGCTGCCCGATCCGGCCGGACAATCGGTCGAGGCCGTGCGTCCGATCCGCGACGAGATCGAGGGCCGCGTACGCGTCCTGTTGTCGGAGCTCGGTATCGAAGCCGCAGTTTGACACACGCCTGGCGGTCAGCTGCTCGACGGGGCTTCAATCTCGTTGAACTGCCGCACTAATGCAGACAGTTCCGACCGGGAGGTGACGCCGGCCTTGGTGCTGGCCTGGTAGACGTGGCCCGACCGCGAGAAACACGCCGCAGCGTTGAATTCGCTCATCCGTGCTTGCCTCGTTGGCCGTTGATCCCGTTGTGATGAGTGGGACCGACCCCGTCCCCACCTAGGCCGGGCGCGCCGCCCTTGCCGCCGGGGCCCCGTTGCCTGCGTTGCCACCGTTACCGCCTTGGCCGGTCCCGCCTTTGAAGGAGTTGCCCTCTCCGCCGGTGCCGCCGTTGCCTCCGGCGGCACCCAAACCCCTGCCGCTGGCGCCGTTTCCACCTGCCCCACCGGTGGCGTCGCCGTCGTCGGATTGCGCGCCGCCACCCTTGCCGCCCGCGCCACCGTGGCTGGCCAACCTGCCGCCCGTACCGGCGTCACCGCCCTGGCCGCCGAACGCGTTTCCGACCGGGGTGTTGGTGGGGAATGCTGTACCAGCACCCGCTCCGGCGCCACGGCCGCCGTCCCCGCCGTGGCCGAGCAGGCCGGCGTGTCCGCCGTTGCCGCCTCTGCCCCCTCGGAGTCACCGATGTTCGTCGAGCTGGTACCGCCGTCTCCGCCGTCGCCGGCGTTCCCGAGAAGTCCGCTGTCGCCACCATTGCCCCCATGACCGCCGGACGAGGCGGCGTTGGAGCCCGGGGCAGGACGAATGCTGGAGCCGTTACCGCCACCGCCGCTTCCTCCGACGCCGCCGTCACCGGCGACCAATCCGCCGTGGCCGCCATCGCCACCGTCGCCCGCGGTGCCCGCACTTTCGTCCGAGTCCCCGTTCGCGCCGAGTCCGCCGAAGCCACCACTGCCGATGACGCCCGCGCTGCCGCCCTCGCCGCCGTCACCTCCGAACGCGCGTCCGGTGTCGCTGTGCGAGTCGCCGCCCGTGCCACCGCCGCCACCGTTGCCGATCAGACCCGAATCGCCGCCGTCCCCGCCTTGTCCACCGATGGCGGTGCGATCGACGGCTGTCGCTGTGCCCCCGAGACCGCCTCTGCCGCCATTGCCAATCAACAATCCGCCTCTGCCACCCCTGCCACCACCAGTGCCGGACGCGTCCGCGTTGCCGGTCGCCACCGCACTGGCTCCGTCGCCGCCGGCCCCGCCGTTGCCGAAAAGGCCGGCGTTACCACCGTTTCCGCCGCTTTCGCCGTTGACGCCGACGCCGCCCTTGCCGCCGTTGCCCAATAGGAGGCCGCCCCTGCCGCCGTCCTGGCCCGGAAGCCCGTCACCACCGTTGCCGATGAGCAGGCCCGCGTTTTCGCCTGGCCCGCCGTTGCCGACGAAAATGTGGACCACTGCGCCCGCATCGCCGCCGCATCGGGACCGCTTACCGCATCGGGACCGCTCACCGCGACGGCCGGTGTCGCCGCGGATGCGGTTCGACCGCCTTCATGCCGAGGCTGCGAGCCGGACGGCGCAGTGTGCGCTGCCGACGGCCAGGACTGTACCGCTTTCACCGGCACCGGTCCGTCTGGTGTGCGTGCGTCGATGACCGTGGACGCGGCCGGCCCAACGAGATCCCGCCCGCTGGGGGCGCTGATCTCACGGACACCTGTCTCGGTATTTCTATGCGTTATCCACCACGGGGCCGCGACAGCACGGGAAGCGCTTGGCCTGCCGACGATCCGGTCGGCTGGCGAGGTGGCTGACTGAACTGACAGCAGTGACGGCGCAGTCGAGAACCCCACTGCGAAACTCGCTGCGCCTGAGGCAAGTACACCTGTCGTAAGGGCAGCGATGGTTTATGGTGCAGTGGTGAGCACTACCTTGTTCCCTTTCTTTCGGACGGCCTGTCATCGGTGGATCACGCTGTCACACTGTGCATCCGGACTTTCGAGTGCTACGGCGTCCAGACGCCGAATGGCACGAGGGGATCGGTGCCGTACGGCAGGTACGGATTCGCGCCACCGCCCACCGCAGCCTCGGGCAGGACGGCGACGGGTCCACCGGGCGGCAGAGCCACCGGTCCGCTCACCGAACCGGTGGGTGTGGGCGCCGCGTGGGTCGCGGCACCGGACGCAGTCGGTCCGGCAACGACCGGACCCGAGTCGATATTCGCCGCTGCGGCAAACGGGGCCGCGGCGATCGCGGCACCTGACGCCAACGCCGCCAGGGCTGACGACAACGCCAATTTGGTGATGGCCATGTTCGTATCTCCGGTCTTCTCATGCCTCGCAACGTCGTTGAGGCTTCGATGAGGAGATAGCGAGCGGGTTACACGAGCGGATAACCGGTGGCGAGGGCACTTATTCGATGGATCCCGTGTGCTCTGTGCCCCCAGTAGCTGGCAGGATTCACTGAGTAGAGCACCGCAATCCGTGGCACATGGACCAGTCGCCCCCGGGCGCTCTTTCGTTCATCGCAGGATCGTTTCGATCGTTGGCACCGCACGGCCCCATCAGACGAATTGCTGGCCGCCGTCGATGTCGTACGTGGCGCCGGTCAGCGCCGTGTTGGCCATCAGGTGGATGGCGAGCGCGGCGACGTCTTGCGGCCCGACGACCCTGCCGATCGGCAACGTCGTTCGAAGCTCGTTGCGGCGGTTGTCCAGTTGATCGCCGAGCAGGGACGCCGAGAGCGGGGTGTCAACGAACCCCGCGGCAATGAGGTTCACACGTATCGGAGCAAGTTCGAGTGCAAGCGCCGCCGTAAACGGTGGCAGCACTGCCGTGGCGGCGGAGACGATCCCGAGGCGATGATCGATGCGCCGACCTCCGGTGCCGCCCATCAGAGTCAGCGAGCCTCCAGGCGGCATCTTCGCCCTGGCGCTGCGCGCGACTTCGAGGCCAAGCACGACGTGTGCACTGAGGGCCTCGCGTACGTCGGCGGCGTCCATTTCGAGCAGCGGCACGTAGCGCGGGCCGCCGGCAGTCACCAGTACATGGTCGATCGGCGAGGCCAGGTCTTCGAAGAAGTTGTGCAGGGCGTCCGAGTCGTTGGCGTCGAAGGCCGCGGTGTGTTGCGCACCGACCTCTGCCGCGGCGTCCTTGAGGCGGTCAGGATTGCGCCCGGTGAGAACGACATTGGCTCCCTCGGTACGGGCTCGTCGGGCGGTCTCCAGACCGATGCCCGCGCTACCACCGATTAGGACGACAGTCTGTCCAAGCAGCTCCGGTTCGCGCTGTGTGGACTGAGAATTGGGTCCGACGCTCACGACATACAGGCTGCCACCAATCAGCCACGAACGCCTGGTTGTTGTGGAAGTCGCCTGACAACTTAGACGAGTTCAGATCCGCTCCCCCCCAAGCCAATTTGGGAGAATCCTGTGAAGTGACTGATAGTCATGGCTGCCGAAAACAGGTACTGGACTACGCGTGTCTGTTGCCGCGTTGGGCGCATACTTCCGATTACCAGACCGTGCTGCTTACGGCATACGTCAACTGACGGGGGAAAGCCATGGCCCAACGCAAGGTATTTCAAGACAGCGTCACGCCGCTGCCCGATACACCGGGCCCATTGCCGCGGGGGCTGATGGTGGCCGCAGCTGAACCGGAGACCGCCAACGAGGAGATGAACGTCCTTTTCTCGCTGGAGATCCCCGCCGCCACGACCGCCGATCTCGAGGACGCATGAAAACGCCTGTGAAAGCGCCAAAATCGGAGCTCCGGTGGTGCACACTGACGTGGTGATCACGGCCTTATGTTCACCGCTCCGTCACCGGGTGTTCACGCGGCTCCGGGCGATTTCGCGCAGGCGGATGGCCCACGAAGGGTGTTGGCATGCAGGGGGACATCACCGTACGCGTCGTGATGGCTCGTAAGCGCGGCCGAGGCAAGAAGTTCTCGAATCCGAGGGGGAAACGACAATGAGCGCCCAACAGCAACAGGCAATGGATTCGCTATATGCGATCGACAACGTGCTGACGGTCAAGATCACCATGCCGCAAGGCGACTGGGATGCGGTGCGTACCGAGCAGCCCAAGGGCGGCATATGCAATTTCGAGTTTACGGGAGGTTCCCGATACACGTGGCGCAAGGCGACGTCAGTCGAGATCTCGGGAACCAGCTTCCCCGCCAAGACCACCTTCGCCGACGTGGGTGTCAAGAAGAAGTCGTTCTGCGGATCGATCAACAGCGACAAACCGTGTCTGCACGTCGACTTCGGAAAGTTCCGCGACGCGAATGTTCCTGCTATCGAAGGGCTGATCGGCACCCGTTACATCACACTCAACAACTCGATCCAGGATCGGTCCTACATCCGCCAACCGTTGGGCTACACGTTGCTCGGGATGGCCGGACTACCGCACTCGCGATGCAATTTCGCCCGAGTGTTCGTGAACGGAACGTTGATCGGCCAAGGAGTGGGCGGGGTCAACAGCCCCGGCATGTACGTCAACGCCGAACCGATCATGAAGCGTTACATCGAGCGCAATTTCAACGGAAACATGAAGGGCAACCTGTACGAGATCGAGCATCACGACGATTTCGTCAAGGAGCGCCTGAATTTCATCGGCGTGGAAGACCTGTCCGAGTTCGAGAACAAAGCCGACTTGAAGCTGGCGGATGACACCATCGCCGGGCACGGGATCGCGGGCGCGGCCCAAGTGATCGATCTCGACCAGTTCATCAAGCTCTATGCGATGGAGTTCTATCTGAAGCATTGGGACGGATACGCCGACAACACCAACAACAGCTACGTCTACAACGACGTGATCGCGGTCGAGACGCCTGGTGTGGCCAACGTGAAGTTCAAGATGATCCCCTGGGGCATCGATCAGACCTTCCAACCCGATAGGCCGTTCAAGCTGGGGCGCGACGGGATCGTTGCGAAGCTGGTGCGAGACGATCCAACCCGCCGTAAGCAGTTGATCAACGAGGTGAGAACTCTCCGGGAGACGGTCTTCGCGCGCAAAGTCCAGCAGACGGTGCTGAAACCACTGATCGACAAGATGGAGGGGCTACTCGTCAACCTGGGTGTGCAGAATGTGGTGTCGGAGATCGCCGTAGTTCGCCAACAGTTGAAGCTGGCCGAGTCGGCGGGCTACATCTGCGCCGGGCTACCCGACGCGAGCGCGGTCTACATTCTCGACCAGGGCACCGGTGAATGCCTGCACGCCAGCAACACCGAGACCGTTCCGCCGGGTGCGACGCCTCCGGTGAATTTCGAGGTGTACCGCCTTCCGCTCGGGGACAACGATGACAAGTCGGATCTGTGGGTCGTCAATATCCTTGGCAGTGGCCGGTCCCTGACCAGTGAGGCCTTCAACCGCCTGCTGCACGCCAGCGGCACCCAGGTGACGCCCCTGGGCCACAAATATCTCTATACGTGCCCGCCGGCCAACGGCGAGCACGCCGAGGAATTCTCGATCGTTCCCGTCAAGCATCCAACCGACAACGACGAGTTGGCATTCACCGGGTACTTCAACCTGTCCAGCGTCCGGACCGGTTTGGAGGCAAAGTTCGGTGATGACATCACGCCTGGGGGCAGGGCGCGGGTCTATCAGTCTTCCGACGGCTCAAACCTGTACCTCTACTGATCGGGCGTCACCAGCGGTGGGCGTCGAAGACCGCATAGCCACCACGGTCGTCGACCACCAAGATCTGTTTCTTACCACCGCTCGAGAACGTCGTGAGGCCCTCCGGCTTCATGGACCGGTGGAACGTCAGGTCAGACAGCGTGACGCGGTCGCTGCTGCCGTCCCATGCGCAGAGTTGAAACGGCTCGTCGCCTTGACTGAGCGACCGCCCGATCAGAATCAAGAAGTTTCCGGCCTGCGCGTCGTAGGAGATGTCCCGGATCCCTTGTCTCACGTTTGATTGCGGTATCCGGAGGACCAGGACGGACGGCGCACTGAGCGCCGTCGTCATCCATGGTGCTCGCCAGGCGTCGATGGGGACCTTTATGACCGTGACTCGTCCCGGACTGGCCGGACCGCGCAGACCGAACAGCAGTGCGCGCGCCCGCGGATCCCACACCAGGCCCTCGATGTTCAGCCCACCCGCATCCGGACTCCGGCCGCCGGACTCCGCGAGCGAGGGGACATGCGAAAGCATCCAGGAGCGAAATCCGAGCATCGGTTCGGCGCGCAGATCGCCGTCGGAGGTGTACCGCACTCTCACCAATCCGTCGTTGATGTGCTGGCCGTTCACAAGACACAGCGAGGATCCCGCGATGAGGATGGTCTCGCCATCCACGTCGAGGCCGGTGAGGCCCTCGGGATCACCCAACTGGTCCTGTCCAATTCCAAGCAGGCGGCGGCGCCGGATCCGTTGTATTGCGTTATCGGCGTCGAGGTCGAATTCGAAAAAGGATGCCGAGTCGTGGTTGTCGATGAAGATGAATCGGCGCGGACCCACCTGCACGACCCCTGAGGCGTTGAACGGGACGCCGCCGTTCTTCTCCGGGAAGGGCGTCGACTTTATCTTGTGCCGGAAGGCACGGCTTGCGGCATGCCCCATCGAGCGGAACGCTTCGGCGATTTTCGCGGTCCAACTCGGCACATCATCAGTATCGCGCCCGAATTGCCGCGGATTGACAGCCTTTGATAACAAGCTGATCAAGCGGCGCGCGCCGTGCAGAGATCGTGCTCGTCTCGCTGCTAGCTTGCCGATCGTGAAGGTATGGCTTCGCCGCGTGTGCGTCGTGCTTCTCGGGGCGCTGCTGCCCGTCCTCGTCGTGGTCTCGGCCGAAACGCCGACGGCCGCAGCGTATTCACGCGACGGGCTGCCGGTCGAGATACTCGACGTGCCTTCGCCTTCGATGGGACGCAACATCCGTGTCGAGTTTCAGGGCGGCGGTCCGCATTCCGTCTACCTGCTCGACGGACTTCGCGCCCAGGACGACGCCAACGGCTGGGACATCAATACCGCGGCGTTCGAGTGGTTCTATCAGTCCGGCATCTCGGTCGTCATGCCGGTCGGCGGCCAGTCCAGCTTCTATTCGGACTGGTATCAACCTGCGACGGGAAGCGATGGAACCGTCACCTACAAATGGGAGACCTTCCTGACCCAGGAGCTGCCCGGCTGGCTTGCCGCCAACAGGGGACAGGCGCCGACCGGCAATGCCGTTGTAGGACTGTCGATGTCGGGCAGTGCGGCCCTGACTCTGGCCGTCTGGCATCCAACGCAGTTCATCTTCGCCAGCTCGCTGTCCGGATACCTCAATCCCTCAATGGGTCTGTGGCCTACGCTGATCGGCGTTTCGATGAAGGACGCAGGAGGATACAGCGCGGCCAACATGTGGGGGCCGACCAGCGATCCCGCTTGGCGTCGCAATGATCCGATGGTCAACATCAACACGTTGGTGGCCAACAACACGGCGCTGTGGATCTACTGCGGCAACGGCGTGACCTCGGAACTCGACGACGGGGCGAATCTCGGCGTCCAGTACAGCGCCCAGTTCCTGGAGAACATCACGTTGTCGACCAACAAGGAGTTCCAGCAGAAGTACATCGCGGCCGGCGGTCGCAACGCGGTGTTCAACTTCCCGACCGACGGCACCCACAGTTGGGGCTACTGGGGATCACAGCTGCAGGCGATGAAGCCCGACATGATGCGGATCGTCGGCGGGCAGCAGCCCTGACTAACCGAAGTGCGTCTGCGGCCGCGTCAACGGCGCGCCGTCGACGCTGATGTCCAGCTTCTCGTTGTAGAACGCGACCATGTTCGTGATCGGCGCGACGGCAGGCAGTGGGTAGTGGTACGTCCACGCGAGGTCGGGATGGACGGCGTCGCCGATTCGCACCGACCAGTAGCCCGACGTCACGCCCTTGTACGGACACATCGACTGCGTATCGGACGGCTCAAGATGTTCGAAGGCGATGTCGGTCCTGTCGATGTAATACCTTGTCGGCAAGCCGGTTTCGAACACCAGCACCGGACTGTGCGTGTCGGCGAGGAGGACTCCGTAGAGCGCAACGGTGACGTGGCGGTGTGACCGCAGCGCGTCCACCCGAACGTACGGATTGCGGGGATGGCCCCAGATCGGCTCGTCTTCCTCGAACCATGACAGGCGGTCCCACTCGAACCGCACCAGCCCGGCGACGGGACCGTCACCGTCGTCGAATACCCGCGCGGCCGATTCGTACGTTTGCCCGTCTCCAACCAACGAGAACGTCCGCGACGGCCCGAACTGAACCTTCTGCGCATGGTCCTCATCGCGCAGGAAATCGGAACGGACGTCCGATACCGGGATGTAGTACTGCGGGTAGTACGGCACCTCCCACACGTACCGGGCTGACGTCGTGTCGAAGACCAACTGGTTACCGAGGAAACCGCGGACCCGCCGTGGCGCCGGTTCAACGCGGCCGCGAACCGCAGCCATCGGGGGATAGTCGGGTGCCGGGCGCTCGGATGTGGTGCTCACAGTTCCATGATGGCCCGAACGCGATGGAAATCGGTAAGCAGCGCGAGCACTGCACACCGCGCGGTGTCCTTCCGTGGCTTGCTGCGCTGGATCGACCCGCCGGTCAGGCGCTGCTTACCTATTTTCCAGAAGGGGCCTTACAAGCGAGGCCTAGAGTGAATACATGCGCATAGCCATCGCCGTCATCGGAGTGATCATCGCGTTGTTCGGTTTACTGTGGGCGCTGCAGGGCTTCGGCGTCGTCGGCGGTAGCCCGATGAGCAACACCACCACCTGGTCCATCATCGGTCCGATCGTTGCGTTGATTGGCATTGTGCTGGTGGTCGGCGCACTGCGCCGCAAGTCCTAGAGCTGCACACGACGTGTCCGCGCAGATCGTCGCGGACGGTTGACGCGCGGCGGAAACGCCGTGCCGCGCTAGAGCGCTGGATTGCTTCGTCGGACGGCTGTCAATTCCCTTACTGCTGAATGGAATTCGGCGAAGCATCGCTGCTACGGCCCGCGCTGCCGCCGGGCATCGACGGGATCGGTATCGCCCACGCGGTGGTTCGCGATCGGCTGTCTACCCGCGTGCTGTTGCGCGTGAACGGCGCAGGATCGCCGAGACCCTGCACGACGGCGCGTTGCAGACCGTCCTTGCCGCCAAACAGGATCTGCGCGAAGCGATTCGGGCCGACGGCGACAAGTCCGGCGTCGAACGGGCCAGCGAGTTGTTGGTCGACGTATCGCTCGACTTGAGGCAGGTCACGCGCGAACTGCACCCGTCGGTGCTCGACGAGGCCGGCCCGTCGAGACACTGACGGACAGCTTCTCCGAGCGCACCGGTGTCCCCGTCGACTGCTCGATCGACTACCCGCAGCGCCATCCGGTCGACGCGACGCTGTACGGCGTGGCACGTGAATTGCTCACCAACGTCTCCCGGCACGCCAATGCGCACCGGGTTGCGCTGGACCTGTTCGACGAAGGCGACGACGTGACGCTGAATGTGCGCGACGACGGCGTCGGCATGGACCCCGCTGTCCTCTCGCGACGCCTCAGCGAGGGGCACATCGGGTTGGCATCGCATCGGGCCCGCATCGAAACACTCGGAGGCACAGTGGAATTCCGACCTGTGACGCATGGGACATGGGTGGCGGTGAGACTACCGATACGGGTAGGACAGGAGGCTCCGTGACGAAGTTCGACCGCCGGGTGCGGGTCGTTGTTGGCGACGATCACCCGGTCTACCGCGAGGGAGTGGTACGCGCGCTCGACACCAGTGGCCGCACAGAGGTGGTGGCCGCGGTGGGCGACGGCCGGGCGGCGCTCGATGCGATCCGCGAGCACGCGCCGGACGTGGCGTTGCTCGACTACAAGATGCGACAACAACCACTCACACCGCCAACAACGCCCAACCCGTGACGCGCGAACGGAGCCACAAGCCCGTCGCCCATCCAACCGCCGTCAAGTACGCGGCCGAGATGATCGGAACACTGTTCCTGGTCTTCACGATCGGTACCGCGGTTCGCAGCGGTAGTCCGCTTGCTCCGCCGGCGATCGGGGCCATCCTGATGGCGATGGTCTACGCCGGCGGGCACATCTCCGGCGCTCACTACAACCCGGCGGTGATGCTCGCCGTGCTGGTGCGCCGCCGGATCGATGTCCGCGAGGCCGTCGGATACTGGATTTCGCAGTTGATCGGCGCCCTGCTGGCATCGGCGGTCGTCTCCGCGGTCGCCCCGGCGCAGACGAGTCGGATGACCCTGTCCGGGCATGCCGTGATGGCGGCCTTCGTCGCGGAACTGCTTGTCACCTTCGCGCTGTGCTACGTCGTGCTGAATGTCGCCACCAGCAAGGATCACCCCGACAACTCGTTCTATCGGCTGGCGATCGGCTTCACCGTGGCAGCCGGCGCCGTTGCCGTCGGCGGAATCTCCGGTGGCGCCTTCAACCCGGCCGTGGCCGTCGCCGGAGTCGCGATGGGGATGTTCTCGGGATCGATGATCTGGATGTTCGTCGCCGCCCAGGCCATCGCCGCCGTGGCCGCCGGCCTCGCATTCCGAGCGTTAAACCTGCCGACAAGTAATCCGACCCTCCACCACGCGCTCCCCCTTCGTCGCTCGCAGCGTCGCGGCGACCAAGGGGGAGCGAGCGTCTTCATTTCGGGATCGGCGGCGCTGCAACGGCTGTGACGGTTGAATGGCGAATGAACGCCTGTGATCCAGCTAACACCTTGTTGACGATCGACTGCTTTCCAAGACGCCCGGGCTCCGGCTGTTACACGAACACACGCAACGGATGATGGCCGTGGAGGAGTTTGCTGAGGTGTCGGGTGTGATCTACCGCTCACTTTCGCTCAGAAACCTAAGAAGCCGTTCTTTACGGTTTATCAAACGTCGATCATGAACCGGTTGCCACACTGTGAAATAACCACGTAATCAAGATGAATCGCGTTGCCAGCTCAACATAACAACTGCATAACGAAGAAATTCTTAAGCGGGGTCTGAGAGGTTCGGCCAAATTTCCGGCCGGTCCGCGAAGTCACTCGGTCGGAACAAGATTTTCCGTCGCTACACTTGAGCGAGTTCGCGCTGAACAGGCGCAGATAGACCTGAAATCTAGGGCCGGTGCACGCCAAAACCGGCGGAGGTACCGATGAAGATGGCTAACTTTTTGATGCCTGAGGGCACTGCTGATTCCACTGTGACGGACGAGGCGCATGTGGATCGCGACATCGCCCGCGTCGGCACCGTCGCGGTCCTGCGCGGCCCAATCGGTGACATCGCCGCCAGCGCTGCGGCCGTCGTCGTCTCGAACTACGGCCACGACAGCGTTTCGTTCCTGAACCCCGGCACGCTCGAGGTCGAGGACACCATCGGGGTGCCGGGCGAGCCGTTCGCAGTCGTCGTCTCCGATGATCGCGCCTACGTCAGCACCTCGTCCGCGAGCTATGACGCCATCTCAGTGATCGACACGAGCACCAAGACCGCAATCGCGACTTACCCGTTGGCCTTCGGTGTCACGGCGTTGGCCATCAGCCCGAACGGGAAGCGCGTCTACGCAGGCCGGACCGGCCATGACTACGTCGACGTCGCGGTCATCGACACCACGGCCGAGCGCGTCGGCACCATCGACATCGCGACCGGCGCCGGCATCGGTGTCGACGCCATCGTCGTCGACCCGACCGGCGCGCGCCTGTACGTCGCCACCACCGATGCCCGCGGCAGTCAGCTCGTCGTCGTCGACGCCGAGACGGCCCGCGTAGATCGCAAGGTGTGGGTCGGCTCGCCGATCCGCGACCTCGCCTTCGCCGACGGCACCGCCTACGTCTTGACGTCGGATCGGGTCCGCGGGGGCGCGGTCAGCCTCATTGACATGTCGACCAACCGGATCACCGACACCATCGAGCTCGGGATCGGCGCACCCACCCAGATGACGCTGAGCCCCGACAAGACTCGCGCCTACATCGTCGACTACGAGCACGTCGCGGTGCTGTGCACGCTGAGCCACGAGGTCGTCACCACCGTCACGGTTGACGCGCGGCCTTCGTGTGTCGCGCTGGATTCCGACGGCGAGCGCCTTTATGTCGCCGACTATGCGGGCGAGGTCGCTACCTTCTCCGTTGCCTCGACCTTGCCGTTGCTGTACTCGCAGCTGGTGGCCACCGAGCCGATCGCGCTGAGCAAGCCGCGCGAGTTCGAGCGGGCCACTGCCTGACTACCCGCTGTCCGCCAGCCGGTTGAGCCACTCGGCGAGTAGAACACGCTCGGCGGGGGACAAGGGTAGGTCTTCCCTGTCCCGCAACGCTTCTCGCAGCGCCACGGCGCGGCTGGGCAGCTCGGACGTAGCCGTCCGATTGTGCTTCGAATCGGTGGAAATCGCGGCCATCATGTCGTGGAAGATGATCGACGACAGCTCGGGATCGCGGTTGTCGGGCGGTGTGCCGATCTGCTGGAGGATGTATCCGGCTCCGCAAGACCGGAAATAGGCAGTCGCGCGATCCACACTCATGCGTAGCCGGCCCTCATCGCCGAGGCGGGCGATGACGTCTGTCAGTAGCTCGACGGTTTCCGCGGCGACAGGCACGGTTCGCCCCGGCCGGGCCTGGCCGAAGGTGAGCACATAACAGTCGGGCTGGTTTAGGCCGAACTCAGCGTGCAGATCCCACAGGTCTCGCAGTTCGATCCCCGGATCCCTGGATGCGTCGATCAGCAGCCGCTTCTGTTCGAGGTAGCCCTCGAGGACGAAACCTGCGAGCGCGTCGAGCAAGCCGTCCTTATCGCCGAACTGACGGTAGATGGTCGGCGGCTGGACACCCGCGGCGGCGGCCACCGCACGCGTCGAGACAGCTTCAATGCCTCCCGTCTGCAACAGGTCGGCCGCCGCTCGCAACATCCGTTCCGCGGCAGAAGCCGGCTGATCGCGCGCCTTCGCCATGTTTCCAATGATAACTGCGTCACACTATCAATGGAAATATCAGTGATAACGTTGGATGCGATATCACTGGAACCATGAAGGGATAATCGCATGTCAGAGGTGACAACCTCATACGACTTCATCGTCGTCGGCGCGGGGACCGCCGGCTCTGTGCTGGCCGCGAGGCTGTCTGAGGACGCAGGTACGCGGGTGCTGCTGGTCGAAGCGGGAGGCGCGACACCGCCCGCGGCCGCCGCCAATCCGCCGGAGTGGCAGACGCTGTTGCGCGGCCCCGCCGACCTCGGCCACCAAACCACCGTGCAGACGGGCACTGGAACCACCATTCATCTGGCTCGCGGCCGCGGACTCGGGGGCTCGTCGACGATCAACGCGATGATGTTTGCGCGCGGACATCGGGACAGCTACGCCGACTGGAACCGGTTCGGCGCAAAGGGATGGACGTTCGACGACCTGCTGCCGTACTTCAAACGCAGTGAGACGGCCGCCCACGGCGACTTCGCGGTCCGCGGGACGGGCGGTCCATTGCTGGTGGCACCGGCCAGTCCCATCAATGAGGTGGTTACCGCCGCGCTGTGTGCAGCGGTTCAGACGGGCTATCAGCGTGCCAAAGATGTCAGCAGCGGCTTCGAAACCGGCTTCGGGCCATCGGATTTGACGATCGTCGATGGAATCCGGCAGAGCGCCGCGGATGCGTATCTGAGGCCGGTGCTAGGGCGGCCGAACCTCGACTTGGTGGCTGACGCGTTGGTGCAGCGGGTGATCGTCGAGCACGGGCGGTGCACCGGAATCGAATACCGCCGGGGCAGTGGGAAAGTGGTGACCGCATATGCGAGTGATGTGGTGCTTGCCGCGGGAGGCATCGGATCGCCACACCTGTTGATGTTGTCGGGCATCGGTCCCCAGGCACAGCTTCAGACCGCTGGTGTCCGCGTCGTGCAGGATCTGCCGGCGGTCGGTTCAAATCTGCAGGATCACCCGTTGACAGGCGTCATTTACCGCGCAGCGCGGTCGGTCCCCGCAGCAAGGCATAACCACGGCGAGGCGATGGGCGTCCTCCGGACTGCGGGCGACGACGGAGCGCCGGACCTGCAGATCCTGTTCGTCGACTCCGCGGCGGTGATCGGGCTGAACGTGCCGGACACCTACTTGATCGGCGTGTGCGCACTGCAGCCGCACAGCCGCGGCACCGTCACACTGGGCGGGCGTGACCCCGACCTGGCTCCGATCGTCGACCCCAACTATCTCGGCGACGACCGCGACATGGCAACGATGGTCAGGGGATTCGGGATCGCCCGCGAGATCGGGAATGCGCCGGCGCTCGAGGCGTGGCGTGCCGAGGAGATCGCTCCCGGCCCGTCGATCGATGACGAGGAATCGCTCCGCGGCTTCATTCGCGCGACGACGTCGTCGTACTACCACCCGGTGGGCACCTGCGCGGTGGGTGAGACGGCGGAATCCGTCGTCGACAGTGAGCTCCGGGTGCACGGCATCCGGGGGTTGCGGGTGGTCGATGCGTCGGTGATGCCGTCTTTGCCGTCGAACAACACGTTGGCCACCGTGTACGCCATCGCCGAGCGCGGCGCGGAGCTGATTCGGCGAGGCTGACTTATCCAGCCGCGAGCGACCGCATTTGTACATGCATACCCGGCGTGTCGTTGTACAGACACGGTCGCTCGCGCGGAGAAATCAGCGCCAGATGTAGCGGGTCTTGGGGCGGCCGGCCTTGCCGTAGTCCGTCTGCCGGGTGAGCGTGCCCTCGTCGGCGAGCCGTTCGAGGTAGCGCCAGGCCGTCACCCGTGACACGCCGACCCGCTTGGCCACCTCGTCGGAGGTGATGCCGTCGGCGGAATCCCGGACTGCACGGGCGATCTCGTCGTTGGTCCCGGGTGCGGCACCCTTGGGCGCAGCGGATTTGTCTGAGCCGATCCGCAATTCGGCCAATGCGCGGTCGACCTCCGCCTGGCTGGCGGCGTCGGTGCCTGCCGGAAGCGCCTCGCGGTAGCGTTGGTAGCGCTCGAGCCGGTCCCGGAACGCCGCGAATGTGAACGGTTTGAGCAGATACGCCAACGCACCGTGGCCGACGGCGGCGCGCACCATTTCCAGATCGCGCTCCGACGTGATCGCGATGATGTCCGGCGCCGGGTGCAGCCCCGACAGGGCGGAAGCCAGTGCGATTCCGCTCGCGTCGGGCAGGCCGATGTCGAGCAGCACCAGGTCGATCGGCGTCTCAGTCGCGGCCGCCTCCGACGCCGCGCGCATCGCGTCGCGTGCGGTGTGCGCGACACCTGCCACCGAAAAGCCGGTCAGCCGGCCGAGATACGTGCGGTGAGCTTCGGCGATCAGCGGCTCATCCTCGACGATCAGCACGCTGATCATGACTTCACCGTCACTGTCACCACCGACCCGTAAGTCACGTCGGCGGTCAACGTGCCGTTGTGCCGCTTCACCACCTGCGCGACCAGCGCAAGCCCCAGCCCGTGCTCGTCGGCGTCGAAGCCCGCCTTCGTCGAATAGCCGCGCCGCATGGCCTTTTCGAACGTGCCGGCATCCATACCGGGGCCACTGTCCGCGACCCGGATCAGCAGAGTGCCGTTGTCCTGGCTGACCGTCACCTCGACCCACGGGTCTTCACGGTCGCAGGCGTCCATCGCGTTGTCGATCAGATTGCCAAGCACGGTCACCATTTCCTGGCCGGTCAGCGCGAGATCATCGGTGTTCGACGGCAGATGCGTCTCTTCGGTCACGGTCAACTCGATGCCGCGTTCGTCGGCCTGCGCCGTCTTGCCAAGCAGCAGCGCGACCAGTGCGGGCTCACCGACGGCGCTGGAGAGCCGGTCGACAAGTTGTTGCGACAGCTCGAGCTCGTTGGTCGCGAACTTGACCGCTTCGTCGGCACGGCCCATCTCGACCATCGTGACGATGGTGTGCAGCTTGTTGGCCGCCTCGTGGGCCTGCGATCGCAACGTGTCGGTCAGCACCTTCAGCGAGCTGAGTTCGCCAAGTGCGCCCTGTAATTCGGTGCGGTCGCGGATCGTGACCACCTCTGAAGGACGGGGCCCGTCTTCTACGGGGGAGCGGTTGACCACCAGCACCCGGTCTTCGGTGACGTGCACTTCGTCACGCGCTCCGGGGTTGTAGGTGCGCAGGAACTCCGGCAGATCCGCCCGGTCCACTGGACCCGGCGCCAGTGCGAGCAGCCTGCGAGCCTCGTCATTGACCAAGGCCACGCCGGTGCGGTCCAACACGATCAGGCCCTCGGACACCGAATGCAGGATCGCGTCGTGGTGCTCGTACATCACCCGCAGCTCGTCGGGGCGCAGGCCGTGGGTCTGCCGCAACAGTCGGCGCCGGATCGCCCACACCCCGACCAGTGCGATGGCCAGTGCGCCGAGGCTCACCGCGACGATCGTCGGCACCTGCGCGCGCCAGCGGTCGGCCAGGCTCTGCTGCAGAATGCCTGCTGACACCAGCCCGACGATGCGGCCGGTGCTGTCGCGCACGGGTGCCACTACGCGGATTGACGGGCCCAGCGTGCCGGTGTACACCTCCGTGAACGTCTCACCGCGCAGCGCGGGCTCGATGGTGCCGATGTATTTCTGGCCGATCTGCGTCGGATCGGTGTGGGTGAACCGGGTGCGGTCGGGCGCCATGATCGTGATGAAGGCGATGTCGGTGTTCTTGCGGACGGCCTCGGTGACCGGCTGCAAAGTCTCTGTCGCCCTGCCGGATTCGATCGCCGTGGCTGTGGACGGGGAGTCGGCGAGCGCGGTGGCAATGCCGAGCACCTGCTGGCGCGCGGCGGCGTCACCGTCGTTGCGGGCGTCGAACAGCGCCAGCGCGCTGCCGACGAGCACCACGACCGCGATCACCAGGATCTGCAGGGCGATCGCCTGACCGGCCAAAGAGCGGGGCCACCACCTGCTCACGCTGCGCCCAGTTCCTCGGCAGCGATGGCGAACACGTCGTCTCCAGCGCCGACAGCGACGAAGTGGCCCGCCCCCTCGACCGGATGCCATATTGCTCCCGGCATGCGGTCGGCCACCGCTTTGTTGATGGGATCCGGTACGAGCTGATCATCGAGGCCTTGCCACATGTGCACTGGCCGCTCGATCGTCGCGACATCGAAAGCCCAACTCCGATAGAGGAGTTCAGCGTCGCAAACGAGTCCGTCGGAACCTTGTGCGAAGCGTTCTGCGCATGAATCGCCGAAGGCGGCACCGATCTCGGGTCGAAGGAGAATCTGTCGGTCGTACTCGTTGACCGATTTCCGCACCTGCTCGATGAACCTGCTGCGGAAGTGTTTCGCGGCTATGCCGAGGGTTGCGTACATGAGGTGGAAGCCTGGTTTGAAGCGCGGTGCCAGCGTTCCGCCGAAAGCGTCGACTTTCGAAAGGTGATTCGCCGCCCAATTGTCACCGAATGTTCCATAGCTTCCGCCCGCGATGCCGCTGACGTGGCGCAGCCGGAGGGGATCGATGTAGGCGGCCGCGGCGAGTGCCCATGGGCCACCTTCCGACCAGCCTGTCACGCCGAATTCGTGGTGTCCCAACGCATCGGCGAGCGTCACAAGATCGTCAGCCCACCCGGAGTAGCTGCGTGCCTTTTGCGGACTGGACTGTCCCATGCCCGGCCGGTCGACGCAGACGAGTCGCAACCGATTCTTCGATGCGAAGTCCGCGAGCAGGCATGCCTCGAGCCGGCTGCTGGGTCCGCCGTGATTGTGGATGACCAGCGGCCCGTTCGGGTCTCCCACTTCGAGATAGGTGAGGGCGCGGCCGTCTGCGGTTGCTACTTCCTCGGCAACGTCGCCGTCCGCCATGGTGACGAACCTACCTCTCGCCTGCACGGCTGACAGCCACCCGCGCACGCTGCGGTGTCCGGCGATCTGCGCGAGACAGCTGTCGCGCTAGTACTACAGCACTACGCCGACTGCATCGCAAGAGCCGGAGCGACAGGCGACGCGCCCGTGAGCAGAACGCGCAAAAGCTCAAGATTGCGCCTAGTGCGGGTTGTGCGCACAAGCGAGCCACGGCGACTACAGACACATAGCTTGGGTCGCAAGCAAGTTCATCCCGAACTTGTTCGTCACACGAAAGGACAGATTGATGACCACCACCTCCACCACCCGGACGACCACACCGAGAATCCGGATGTTCGTCGCCCCACTGCTATTGGCCGCGGCCGGTGCCGCCGCAATCGCGGTCGCACCCTTGGCTGATGCGGCACCGACTGCACCGGCGTGCTCGTTCACCGGTAACGCCAGCGTTTGCCAGACTGAGGGTAACGCACAGGTCAGTGCCTTGCCGCCGGCCGTCGACTACCAGCCGCAATACCCGTTCTACGGGGATGGTGGACTCCTGTTCCATCACCACGGCCGCTGAGAGGATCGGCTTGTGCCTCTAGCATGCGTTGCGGCACAACGCAATCACCACAATTGACTCGGCCGGCAATTCCATATTGATCGGCAAGGCATTGTGCCGCAACGCAATCCGCTGAGCGCCTGGCGTGACGTCTCTCCGCCGGCTGCTCGGCAGGAATGTAGGCTCCTCAACATCGCAGGCACCGCTACCGGGGACGTTCCGCCGGTCGGCTCCCAATTCAACTTTTACTACTTCGGTAATAGCCCACGTGTCAAAACAATACGATATTCTCGGCAATCATAGCGTGGCAATCCTTGTCACCAACGACACGACAGGCGGCTTCGCGTTATTTGCCTCCGCCATTCCATCGCCCTCCGGCGACGTGAAGAAGTCGTTCAAATTGGTGACGCCATTGTCGGGGAAGTTTCCCGCGTAGTACTGCAGCCGGTGCGCTCATTCTCGCCCGGACTGCCTTGAGGAAGATCTGGCGGAAGTAGGGCTTGCGCGCGGACTCGACCCGCCTGCGTTGCCCGGGGTCAGGTCGGCGGGCTCCAAGGAGGCGGGCGTGGACAGCTGTCGGGCTTCGAGGGAGACGGCGCGCGGCGCTTACAGACAACGGCAGCAGTTATTGGTTGGCGGCCACCACGTTTTCCCAGCATCGGGTTATTGGGGCTTGTACAAAATGAACTAAAACGTGACCTGGCTCACCTCTACGTCGAACATCGTCACAGACCACATTTGGATCTCGACCTGGAGGAAGCCATGAGCACCACCTTTGACAAGCCGCCGGTGGGTGAGCCGCGGCGCCGCCGCGACCGCACCCACTGGCTCTACATCGCCGTCATCGTTGCGGTACTGGCGGGCATCGTTGTCGGCCTGGTCGCGCCCGATGTCGGCAAGAGCGTCGGCGTGCTCGGCACGATGTTCGTCAGCCTGATCAAGATGATGATCGTGCCGGTCATCTTCTGCACGATCGTGCTGGGCATCGGCTCGGTGCGCAAAGCCGCCACCGTCGGCAAGGTCGGCGGCCTGGCTTTCGTCTACTTCCTGGTGATGTCGACGTTCGCGTTGGCGATCGGTCTGGTGGTCGGCAATCTCATCCACCCCGGCAGCGGCATGCACCTGTCCGAGAGCGCCGCGGGCAAGGGTGCCGAGCTCGCCGAAAAGGCGCATGAGTCCGGCGGACTCATGGACTTCGTCCAGCACATCATCCCCGACACGCTGTTCTCCTCGCTGACCGAAGGCAATGTGCTGCAGGCGCTGTTCATCGCGCTGCTCGTCGGATTCGCGTTGCAGGCGATGGGGCGCCAGGGTGAGCCGATCCTGCGCGGTATCGAGCACCTGCAGAAGCTGGTGTTCAAGGTGCTCGTGATGATCTTGTGGCTCGCTCCGATCGGCGCGTTCGGCGCGATCGCCAACGTCGTCGGGCAGACCGGCTGGACCGCAGTCACCCAGCTGCTGACGCTGATGCTCGGGTTCTACGTCACCTGCGTGCTGTTCGTATTCGGCGTGCTGGGCGTGATTCTGCGCGTGGTGTCGGGCGTCTCGATCTTCAAGCTGGTGCGCTACCTGGCCCGCGAGTATCTGCTGATCTTCTCGACCTCGTCGTCTGAGTCGGCACTGCCGCGGCTGATCGCCAAGATGGAGCACCTGGGCGTCGACCGCAGCACCGTCGGTGTCGTGGTGCCGACGGGCTACTCGTTCAACCTCGACGGCACGGCGATCTACCTCACCATGGCGTCGCTGTTCATCGCCGACGCGATGGGCGCTCCGATGTCCGTCGGTCAGCAGATCGGCCTCCTGGTGTTCATGATCGTCGCGTCCAAGGGTGCCGCCGGTGTAACCGGTGCTGGGTTGGCCACGCTGGCCGGCGGCCTGCAGAGTCACCGTCCCGACCTGCTCGACGGCGTCGGCCTCATCGTCGGTATCGACCGGTTCATGTCCGAAGCCCGCGCGGTGACCAACTTCTCGGGTAACGCGGTAGCGACGATAGTGGTCGGCTCGTGGACCAAGACGATCGACCGCAACAAGGTGAACGCCGTTCTGGGTGGAAAGGATCCGTTCGACGAACTCACCATGGTTGACGACCACGCCCCGAGCGCCGAAGAACCGGTGAAGGAGCGAGTCCCTGTGCCCGCGTAGGGCAGCACCTGGGACGAGCCCAGGAAGGCCCGGCCGGAACCCCCACGGCCGGGCCTTTCTCTGCGCCCGGCGACGTGTGTGAAAGTTTTTGAATTTCCTTTGAACGCCCTGCGGCCTCCGCCCGTTGAACCGGCTGAAATCGACTGAACGGAAGGACGGAGGCCCGCCATGCGTGCCATATTGCTCACTCTGATCGGCTTGGCCGCGGCGGCTTGCGGATTGATCCTTGCCCCTGCGGGTTTGGCCTCGGCCGAATCCGCAATCACCACCATCGGTGACCTACAAGCCCAGGGCTTCGACGTGAAGATCGACCGCGTCGGGAGTGCACCACTCTCCGAGTGCGTGGTCACAAATGTGCGAAATCCAAGGAACCGAACGGAATTCGTTCCAGTGCTCGGTGACCGGGGCCGTGGCGGCGTCGTCCCCGTGATCGTGGAGCGCACGGTCACGGTGTCGCTGGACTGCTCGGCACGTTGACACACCGCAGGGGCCCGGCCGGCGCGGTCCGGCCGGGCCTTCACTATTCAGCGATACCGTGAAAAAGGTTGTCCACCAATGCGTCAACAAATTCGTCAGTCAGCGGCTGATCCGGTAGCAGCAGCCGGTGATAGCAGGCGCCCCACAGTTGGTCAACGACGGTCTCTGGGTCGAGGTTCGCGCGCAGCTGGCCGCGTGCCTTCGCTGTCTCAATGGCCGCCACGGCCTTTGCGCGTCGCGGACCCGAATATCGCGCCAAATAGGCGGCTTTCAGATCCGGATCTGACTGGGCCTGGCCGATCAGCTCGCCGATCACTCGACCGGCAGGGCTGTGGCAGATGACCCGCAAGAACGAATGCAACTGCGTGCGCAGATCGGCCTCGATGTCGCCGGTGTCGGGAAAGACGAGCTCGGGGTCGACGCGATGGAAATAGCCGTCGAGCGCGAGGGCGCCCTTGGAAGGCCACCACTTGTAGATCGTCATCTTGCTGGCGCCAGAGACGTTGGCGACCTTCTCGATCGTGAACCCAGCCATCCCGTCGTCGAACAGCAGTTCGGCCGCCGCCTCGAGGATCTCCTTGCGCACCTCCGCGGCGGGGCGCCGACCGCGTCCGCGTCTTGGTCGATCGTCGGCCATCGAAATCTCCTCTTGGGAATATATGGACGAATCGTATACTTGACGGTTATATGGACGCAACGTACACAACGAAGGAGATCCAGATGACCGACCGTATTGCCATCGTCACCGGGGCCTCGGGCGGCATCGGCCACGCCGTGGCCGTCCGTCTCGCCCAGGCAGGCATGGCTGTGGCCGTGCATTACTCGGGCAATCGCGACCGCGCCCAGGCGGTCGCCGACGAGATCGTCGCCGCGGGCGGCCGGGCCATCGTGGTCGGCGCGGACGTCGCCGATGAAGCTCAGGTCGCCGCGCTGTTCGACCAGGTCGAAGCGGAGTTCGGGGGCGTCGACGTGGTGGTCAACACCGCAGGCATCATGCTGCTGTCGCCACTGGCCGAACTGAACTTGGATGACTTCGATCGGATGCACCGCACCAACGTGCGCGGGACCTTCGTCGTCAGCCAGCAGGCCGCTCGGCGCGTCCGGAAGGGCGGCGCGATCATCAACTTCTCCACCTCGGTGACGAAGCTCGCCGCGCCGGGATACACCGCCTACGCCGCCACCAAGGGCGCCGTCGACGCGATGACCCTCATCCTGGCCAAGGAGATGCGGGGCCACGACGTGACGGTCAACGCCGTCGCACCGGGGCCGACCGCGACACCGCTCTATTTCGAGGGCAAGTCGCAGGAGGTCATCGACCGCGCGAAGGCGGCCTCGCCGCTTGAGCGCCTGGGTGAGCCCAATGACATCGCCGAAGCCGTCGTCTTCCTTGCCGGTCCGGCCCGCTGGGTCAACGGCCAAGTCATCTATGCCAACGGCGGCGTTATCTAACACGCGGCCTCAGTCATCCGAAAGGACAACTCTCATGTCGAACCCCAAAGTCATTCTCGTCACCGGCGCCTCGAGCGGATTCGGCGCGATGACGGTCCGCGCCCTCGCGGACGCCAAACACATCGTGTACGCGGGCATGCGCGACATCGGCGGCCGAAACGCTCAGGCCGCCGCCGCGGCCCGGCGCTACGCCGACGAGCACAGCGTGGCACTGCGGACCGTCGAGATGGATGTGTCGGATCAGGCGTCGGTCGACGGCGGGGTCGCTGCGGTCCTCGCCGAGGCGGGCCGCATCGACGTGATCATCCACAACGCCGGCCACATGGTGTTGGGCCCGACCGAGGCATTCACGCCCGAACAGGTCGCGTCCGTCTACGACACCAACGTGCTGTCCACCCAGCGCGTCAACCGCGCCGTGCTGCCTGCGATGCGCGCCCAACGCGACGGCCTGGTGCTCTGGGTCGGTTCGTCAAGCTCGCGTGGCGGCACACCGCGTACCTCGGCCCGTACTTCGCGGCCAAGGCGGCAGAAGATGCGCTGGCAGTCAGCTACGCTGCCGAGCTCACCCGGTTCGGCATCGAGACAACAATCGTCGTGCCCGGCTCGTTCGTGTCGGACACCAATCACTTCGCCAACGCCGGACGCTCCGCCGACGAATACATCGCAACGGCCTATGAAGCCGAGTACCCGGCGCTGACGGACGAGGTCAGCAAGAAGCTGGCCGAGCTGGCGCCCGACGATGCCGATCCTTTTGAGGTGGCTCGGCAGATCGTGAAAGTTGTTGACACGCCAAAGGGTTCGCGGCCCTTCCGGGTGTACGTCGACCCAGCCGACGACGGCGCCGAGGATGTGTTCCGGGTCGGCGACCGGGTGCGCCAGTGGTTCTACCAGAGGATCGGGCTCTCCAAACTACTCAGCGTGAGCAGTTCAGCGTCACCGAAATCGACTGGCTAGTGACCACCTGTACGAGCACCCGGTCACCATTCCTGCCGGGGCCGTTGTACGG
>Ga0207648_10000632_pt1 | contig 39466 bp, 38 predicted proteins | sample KBSMisM32_FD_184310 | JGI IMG/M metagenome (GOLD analysis project Ga0207648, IMG submission 184310) | Miscanthus rhizosphere microbial communities from Kellogg Biological Station, Michigan, USA - KBS Miscanthus M3-2 (SPAdes) (version 2) | ecosystem: Host-associated > Plants > Roots >... | reverse complement strand
GACTCGACGTCGGCGATGACGTCGAGAATCTCCTCCGAACTCGCCTCGATCACAACCTCACGGGAATCGCTGGTAGCCATGGCGCGACCATAGCTGGTTTACGGTTCCAGTCATGGAGCTTTGGGAGCTGGTGGCTCGCGAACGCATCAGGGACACACTGGCCCGCTACAACTGGTCGGGCGACGCGCTGCGACTCGATGAGCTCGCTCAAACATTCTGCGAAGACGGCGAGCTCGAGCTGGGCGAACGGGGGTCGGTCCGGGGACGCACAGCGATCGTCGAGCTTCTCGGTGGCGCGGTAGCCGCAGCGACTGCGACCGCGCAGGCGTCGGGCGTAAAGCGGATCGTGCGGCACAACGTGACGAACATCCGCTTCACCGACGTGCGTCCGGACGAGGCGCGCGTCGCCTGCTATTTCACGGTCGTCACTGAGATCGGTCTCGACCACTACGGCCGCTACCGCGACGTCTTCGTGCCCGACGGCGACGACTGGCTGATCCGCCACCGCTTCGTGTCGACCGACTGGAGTGCACCCGATTCGACGATGGCGCGCTAGTGTCCTGAGTCAATAATCTCGCGGCACTTGCCAAACTTCGCCCGAAGTTGCAGTTGTTGCGGAAAAGTGCAAGTAGCCAACACGATAACTGCAGTCTCGGCGCGCTCGTATGGCGCGCTAGGGCGTCGGCGGGACCAGCATCGACTGCCAGGTCTTGTTGCCGGGGTGCGCCCAATCGGCCTGCGTATACCGCTTTCCGTCCGGGCCGATGTAGTCGCCGGTCGCGGGGTCATACGGAACTGGCGCGACGGGTGCCGCGGCGGGCGGCGGTGGCTGTCGCGGGTCCTGGCCCGGTGCATATTGCGGCACGCCCTGACCGGAGAGTGTCGCGTTGGGGTCACCCTTCCAGTTGAGCCCGTCGTTCAGCGGGACATACTGTTCGTCACTTTCGCAGAGCTCAACCGTCGGCGCACGCTTCCCCGGCTTCGTTTCGCACGGAATATTGCGCACCCCACGGACATTCATGTCCGAGTCCTGTGGGATGCGGCAGTACAACTCCCCCGCGGGCCGCTCGGGATAGTCCTGATCTGACGGCGACCGCTGTTGGCGGACCGGCAGGAAGCCGGTGTTGCATGGCGGCGGCAGGTTGAGGTTGAGGTTGAAGTCGAGATAGATGCCCTTGTACGCCTGTTTCACACCGGAATCCGCGAGAGCGATCGCCGACATTACGGCCGTGCCCTGCGGAAAGAGCACGAGCAGCTGTTCGAGATCGTTGCGGTAGGTGACGGCGATATGGCCGAGGCTCACGAGGTTGGCCAGCAGGAGGGGCAACGCCGGCGCAACACGGTCGAACAGCGCCTTGCCTTCATTCAGCGCCGGCGCGCCGACGGTGAGTAGATCGGCGAAGGCCGCGTCCTGCGCCTTGAACTGACCGGTGATGGATGCCATCCGCTGCGCCCACGTTGCGATCGAATCCGTAGTCTGCACTTGTGAATTGAGCACCGGCGGGGACTGGTCGATGAGCTGGCTTATTTGATCGACGAACTTCCCGCTCTCGATCGCCAGCGCCGTCGACCCGTCGACGATGCGGGACAGTTCCGGCCCCAGCCCGCCGACTGCTTTATCCGCTTCGTCCACGACCGTGCGCAGATTGTCCGGCGGAATCGCCTTGAGCGCTCTGTTTGTAGCGTCCAGTAGGTGCCCGATGTCGGCAGGAATCTGTGTATTACCGATCGGGATGACGTCGCCGTCTCGCAGCATCGAGGCATTGGCGGGTGTGTCCGGCTTCGGCGTCAGTTCGAGGAACTGTTCGCCGACGGCGGAGCGGCTGTGCACCGCGGCCGACACGTCGGCAGGGACCTTCGTCGCCGAATCTAGCGTCAGAACGGCCCGAACGCCGTCGTGGTCGACGTCGATCGACTTGACCCTGCCGATCTCACTGCCGCGATAGGTCACAACGGACGTCGGGTACAACCCTCCAGAGGCAGGCAGCTCGACCGACACCGTGTATCGGCCGATCCCAAACAGGGCAGGCACTTTCACGAAACCGAACGCCATCACGCTGACGGCGACGAGGGTGATCGCGGCGAGGATCGCCAACTGGATCCACACCGGCCGGGCGAAACGCAGCACTAGTACGCCCCCCAGCGATACGGCGCGATGAGTGGATTACCCGCGGTATACGGGCTCGGCATCTGGCCGATCGTGCGGCCCCACTGCATTTCGAGTTCGGTGAGGTTGCCTTCCCACCTCGTTCCGGTGAACAGGCTGCTGTCGATCCGGCTCAGCGTCAGGTCGATCACGAGGGTGATGTTGGCGAAGTCGCCCCTGAACCAGTTCGCGGCGGTGCTCTTCACCCACGGGTACGTCGACAGGAAATCCAGTCCCCTGGTGAGCGCGGGTCCGGCGTTGGCCAGTTCCCGGAACACCGGTGCGATGTTGCGCAGGTTGTCGACGAACGATTCCTTGGTCTGATTGACCGTGGAGGTCGCGATTGCACTGAATTTGCCAAGCGCATCAATCGCGTTCGCAAGCTTGGTGCGGGAATCCGACAACACGGCCAACGCCTGCGGGATCGTGGTCAGCGCTTTGTCCACGGTCCGGTCCTTCGCCGCCACCTGGCCGGCCAACGAGTTGAGACGCTCAGTGGCCGTGAGGATGTCGTCGGTTTGATCGTTGAGTTGGGCGATGAAGATGTCGAGCTGATTCAGCAGGCTGCGCATGTCGTTCTCGCGACCGGCCAGCGCTTTGGCGAACGATTGGTTTATCTCCTGCAGCTGGCCTAGACCGCCTCCGTTGAGCAGTACCGACACCGATGCCAGTGTCTGCTCGGTGGTTGGATAGGTTTCGGCCCTCGACAGCGGGATTACCGAACCGTCTTTGAGTTCGCCCTCCGGCGGTTCGTCCGTGGGCGGGGCCAGTTCGATGTGCATCGACCCCAGCAGGCTGGTCTGACCGACTTTCGCGGTGGCGTTGGCCGGCAGATGGACGTCGCCGTCAATACGCATGGTGACCAGCGCATGCCAGTCCTGTACCTCGATCTTGGTCACACTGCCAACGTTGACGTCGGCGACCCGGACCCGTGTGTTGCGTTGGATGACAACCACATCGGGCAACTGTGCCTGGATGGTGTAGGAATCGTCGCTGGTGCCCTCGGTTCCCGGCAGACTCAACGAGTTGAGACCCTGCCACTCGCATCCCGGTATCGCGGAAAGGCACGCGACGATGAAGGCCGCGGCGATCATTCGCCTCATGGTGTGCCTGCCGGCGGCGGGGCGGCGGGAGGCGGCGGTGAAGCATCTGGTGGCACCATCATGCCCTGCAGTCCCAGACCGGGATCGGTCGGCTGCGACGCTGTGCCGGGCGACGGCAATTCAGCGGGCAACAGATCATCGTCGATCGGAGGCACAACCGCGTTACCCGCCGCCTGGACATCCAGCGGGGCCTCCGGCGGGAGGTGCGGATTCAACCGGTCCTCGCTGTAGGTGATTTCGTTGGGCCGCGCTGAGGCCCCCGCAACAGGGTTGACACCCACCGGTGGGAAGTTGTACTGGCGGTTCTTGATGATCGGCGCAAGGTACTGGACACACAGCTTCGACGATTGTTGCCAATTCTCGCGGGACGCAGCTTGGATTGCGCTGCAGATGAATTGGACGGTGTTGGCGAAGTTGACGGGCGCCAGGATCCCGGTGACCGCGCTCTGTGCGGGCTGGTAGATGTTCATGAAGTTCTGGAACACCGTCGGCGCGATGTGCAAAACCTGTTTGATGTCGCCGCGGCTGTCGTTCATGGCGGTGGTGATGGCATTTAGATGGTCGAACGCGACACCAAGGCCCTCGCGATTGTCCGCGACGAAGCCGCGCAGGTCATTGACCGCTTCGTCGAGTCCCTTTGTCGCATTGGCGACTTCGTTCGGACTGTTCGCCAGCACAGTCGTGACGTCGGCCAGGTTGGAGTTGAACGCGGCGAGCAGATCGCTGCTCGACGACAATGCGGACACAAGTAACTGCAGGTTGCGAACCGTGCTGAAGATATCGGTGCTGTGGTCGCCGAGTGCCGAAACCGCTTGCGACAGCTTGATGACCGTGTCGCGCGCGGTGTCGCCCTCACCACGCAGGTTCTCCGCAGCGCTGTTGATGAACTCGCCCACCGGGCTCGGCCCACCGGGAGTGGTGGGCTGCAACGAGTCGGTGAGCTTCTCCAACTGCTGACGCAAGTCGTCCCACTCGACCGGGACCGCGGTACGTTCCTTCGGAATCGTCGCTCCGTCTGCCAGTTTCGGACCGCGGGTGTATGCAGGCACCAGCTGAATCGCGCGGGCGGACACCAGCGAGGGCGACAGGATCGCCACAGGATCGCCGCTTCCGCGTCGGCGGGCACCGGGTACTGTCTGTCGACCGAGAACGTCACCTTCGCGGCATTCGGCTGCGGTTCGATCTTCTCCACGGTGCCGACGGCGACGCCGAGAATCCGAACCTCATCGCCGGTGTAGAGCCCATTGGTGTTGGCGAAGTAGGCGACGTAGGTGTTCCTGGCGACGCTGTTCCACCATGGCGTGGCCACCACGGTGATCGCGACCGCAAGGATGACGACGAGGCTCGCCCCGAGCGCCATCCGCACCGCACGCGTCGACATGATCACTGCCCCCCTTGCGCCGGTGCCGGAACCGGCGGCCCGAAGGTGGGCGGCGGTAGTTCGCCCGGTGCGGGGCCCAAGGCCGGCGGGCCAGGCGGCGGCCCGCCGGGCGGCGGCGCAGGCAGGGGCTCGCGGTACGGGTAGCAGCCGGTGGGGCCGGGGAGTGGCAACCCCGTCGGACCACACCCTTGGTCGCCGGGCTTGCCGGTGATCGCGTCGGGCAGATTCAGATTCGGCTCACCGCCCTGTCCGGTTCGCGGATACGGCACCGGCAGCGCCGGAGTGCCCGGTTGGCCGACGCCCGGGTCGACGAGTTGCGACGGCAGCAGCACGTTGGGATCCAGGCCCAGATCGGAGAACGCGGCGTCGATGAACGGTTGCACGAACTGGCCGGGCGCGAGATTCACCAGCGATGCCTTGAAGAACGGTCCCGACCCCAGCACCTCACCGAATGACATCGCGTACCGGCGAAGCAGATACAGGGTCCGCTGCAGTTCCTGCTTACGGTTGTCCAAGATGGACAACACACCGTTCAGCTTGTCGACGGCCGGCTTCAACTGTGTTCGGTTGTCGCTCACGAGACCCGATATCTGGTGTGACACCGCGGTGAGGTTGTTCATCAACGCATCGACGGAATCGCGTTGCGACAGAAGCTCGGTCAGCAACGCGTCGGCGTTGGCAACCAGGCTGGCGATCTGATCGCTGCGCTTCGCCAGGACCGCGGTGACCTTGTTCGCGTTGGCGAGCAGGTTGCGTAGCTTGTCGTCGCGCTTGTTGAGGGTGTCGGAGAACCGCGCCACGCCATCCAGCGCAATCTTCAGCTCGGGTGGGGTGTCCTTGAAGGCATCCGCCAATGTCGAAAGGGCCGTGGACAATTGGGTGGTATCCAGCGCGCTGATCGTGGTGGTCAGGTCACCCAGTGCGTCGGGAAGATCGTAGGGCGACTTGGTCCGCTCGAGCGGTATGGTGCCCGTCAGCGTGCCGTCGCCACGCGGTGTGATCTCGAGGAACTTGGTGCCGAGCACGGTTTCGGTCTTGATCGCCGCCTCGGTGCGGTCGCCCAACTCGACGCCGTCGCGGACGGTGAAATCGACCAGCACCTTGTTCCCATCCAGATGGATGCCGGAGACCCGCCCGACGGACAGACCCGAGACGCGCACGTCACTGTCGGGTTTGATGCCGCCTGCCTCAGAGAAGTACGCGGAATAGTCCGTTGTTCCCTTGATGAAAGGAATCTTGTCGTAGGAGAAGACAGCGATGATCAAGGCGACCAGAATCAGGGTTCCTACCGCACCGACGGCCATCCTGTTGCGCTCGGCGAGAGGCTTTATCTTCGGCCGCTTCAGCATAATTCGACTCATTTCGGTGCGCACCGCCCCGAAGCCTGGCCGGCGACTTTGATGAACACGGGCTGACCGCCCTTACCGTTGACTTTCAAGATCGCGTCGCACAGGTAGAAGCCGAAGTAGTCGCCGTAGAGGCCGTTACGGGCCAGCACCTGATACGCGTCGGGAAGTGTTTTGACCAAGTCGTCGACGAAGTCGTGGTCGGCCATGATCTGACCCGCGAACCGGTCGGTCTGCTGCACCGCCTCTTTGACTGGTTGACGTGCGGTCGCCAGCAGGTCGGCGACCGATGACGCCGCGGCGTTGATGTACGCCGTGCCTGTCGCGATGTCCGACTTGCGGTCGGCCAAGCCCTGCACGAGCTGTGACAGCTTGTCCAGACCTTCGGAGAACTGTTCGTCACGTGCCCCGAAGGTGCCCAAAACGGTGTTCAGGTTGGTGATCACCTGCCCGATCAGCTCATCACGGCCGGCCAGCGTGGTCGTCAGTGCAGAGGTCTGCGCCAGCACCGACGAGATGGTGCCGCCCTGGCCTTGGAACACCTTCAGCAGCTCCCCCGATAAGGCGTTGACCTGGTCGGGATCCAACGCCCGGAACAGCGGCCGGAACCCTCCAATCAGAGCGTCGACGTCGAGCGCGGGTGATGTCCGGGCCAACGGAATTGTCGAACCCGGCTGCAGCTTGCGCACCGACCCGGGTCCCTCTTCCAGCGACAGGTAGCGGTCGCCGATGAGGTTCTCGTAGCGCACCGCCGCCCTGGTGCCCTCGGTCAGCGTCAGCCCCTTGTCGATGGCGAAGTCGACCGTGACGGTGCCGTCCTTGTGCAGGGTCAGATCCTTGACCTTGCCGACCTCGACACCGGCGATGCGAACGAAGTTCCCGCCCTTGAGACCGGACACATTCGTGAACACCGCGCTGTACGAGGAGCGGGACTCGAACCGGAACTGCCCGAACACCGTCACCAGAACGAACATGAAGACAAGGCACATGACGGTGAACAGAGCCACCCGCACGGCAGCTCGAACGGTTGCGCGTCTCATGGCGGTCCCTCGCTGGGTGCGGACGGTGGCGGCGGAGCCGGTTCGGGCCCGTACTCCGGCGCACCATAGGGCGGTCCGCCCGGATAGGGTGACGGCGGCCCGGGAGCCGGTCCGCCTGGGTAACGGATCCTCGGCGGTTCAGGGTTGGCCTTGGTGACCGGGAAGTAGTTGGCGATGCCGGGGAAACCGATGCCGGGGTTCGGCCTGATGTCGAGGCCGGTGCCGAATCCGGTGTCGGTGACCAGGTACTTCACCGGGAAGTTCTTGCTGACATCGGGCAGCGAACCGCAACTGGGCTTGCCGCCTGGACCGCCCTTGGCGTTGACGATCGGCAGGTTGTCGGGGTAGCGGTACGGATCGTCGCCGAACAACAGCCCGGCATCCATGATGACAGATCTTCCATTGCCGCCCAATGCATCTCGTCCGCCGTGATCCAGAAACCACTGAGCTCCCTGGAACAGGCAGGTGTAGGTCGGCGAATACTTCATCAACAGCGCCGTCGTCGGGTCGAGGATATTCATGGCCCGCACCAGATTCGGCTGGTTTCCACCGATCGTGTTGATGCCCGACTGCGAGAATCCGACGGCCGAAAGCAGCAACTCATCGAGTGATCTGGCGTGTGAGCTGATCGTTTGGCTGGTGGTGGAGAAGGAGTCGAGAATCGACAGGATGTCCTGCGCCGCATCCGAATACGCGGCCGCGGTCTGACCGAACAACTGCCAGTCCCGCCGAACCGTCGGCATCCTCGGATTGACCGCGAGAAGAACGTTGTTCGCATCGGTGATCGCCAGCCCGATGCGGTCGCCCTTACCGCGCACAGACTCGGCGACCCCTGACAACACCGCGTTCAGTTTCGCAGGGTCGATGGAGTGCACCACCGCCTGCAAGTTCTCGAAGACCGTGTTCACTTCGACGGTCACGTTGCGCGAGTGCAGGACCGCGCCTGATTGCAGAGGCGTCGAACTCGCGTCGGGAGGCACGATGAGATCTACGTACTTGGCGCCGAATGCCGTGCTCGACTTGATCTCCGCCTCGACATTGCTCGGCAGGTACTTGAACGGACCAGGATCCATCTTCAGTGTCAGCTTCGACAGATCCGTCCTCGCCGCCGCATCCGCGCTGATGGATTCGACTTCGCCGACCTGAACGCCGCGCAGCTTCACCTTCGCGCCGTTCTCCATGACGAGACCGGCCCTGTCGGAGACCAGGGTCAGCGGAATGGTCTCCCGCAGCGTCCCCTCGAACAGCAGGGCGGTCAGCATGGACAGCGCAGCGATCACGACAACCGGGACAGGTGCCCACCAGACGGGGTCGATCTTTCCGCGCCGGGATCGGTTTGCCATTCCTACTACCCCGACAGGTGGAAGTTGCCGGACTGCCCGTATACCGACAGCGTGATGGTCAACAGGATGAAGACGCCTGCGGTAATGGATGTTCGCACCGCGCGACCGACCGCCTCTCCGACGCCAGCGGGACCGCCGGTCACGGTGTAGCCGTAGTAGGTGTGCACCGCCATCACGGCGGCGGCCATCGACAACGCCTCCACGAACGACCACAACAGGTCGGTCGGCTGCAGGAACGTCGTGAAGTAGTGGTCGTAGACGCCGCGCGACTGCCCGTAGACCATCGTCGTGCCGAACCGGGTCGCAAGAAACGACATCAGAACAGAGATGGTGTAGATCGGGATGACCGCGACCACGCCCGCCACGATTCGAGTGGACGCCAGGTAGATGATCGGCCGGATGCCCATCACCTCCAGCGCGTCGATCTCCTCGTTGATGCGCATGGCGCCGATCTGCGCGGTGGCACCGGCGCCGATGGTGGCGGCCAGCGCCACTCCCGCGGTCGCCGGTGCGATGAAACGGACGTTGAGGAACGCCCCCAGGAAGCCGGTGAGGGCTTCGATCCCAACGTTCGACAGCGTGTTGTAGCCCTGCGCGGCGATCAACGCGCCGGTGCAGAGCGTGAGGAAGCCGATGATCGCCACTGTGCCGCCGATGACGGCCAACGCCCCGCTGCCCATGCCCATGCCTGCGATCTGGCGCAGCACCATTTCCGGATAGCGCCGGACGGCGTAGGGCGTGGACCACAGCGCTTGGCCGTAGAAGGCCGTCTGCTCCCCAAGCTTGCGGGTCGCGTCGACCACCCGCTGCGGTGTCCCGCTGATCGGCGGCGAGTCGTCCAGCTCATGTGCGGTCACGGCGCCACCTTCACACCGAACGCGGTGGCAAGAATGTTGATGACGAACAGCGCCATGAACGCGAAGACCACGGTTTCGTTGACGGCGTTGCCGACCGCTGTGGGGCCACCACCGACCGACAAGCCCTTGTAGCAGGCGATGAGACCGGCCGAGAGACCGAACAGCAACGCCTTGACCAAGGAAACGATCACCTGCGGCAAGCCGGTCAACAGCGTCATCCCCGCGACGAAGGCCCCGGGCGTGACGTGCTGGATGAAGACGACGAAGAAATAGCTTCCGAAGAGTCCCACGACCGCGACGACCGAATACAGCATCAGCGCAACGAAAGTCGCGGCGAGCACCCGCGGCACCACCAACGCAGGGACGGGGTTGACTCCGATGACCTTCATCGCGTCGATTTCCTCGCGAATCGTGCGGGCGCCCAGATCGGCACACATCGCGGTGGCGGCCGCGCCAGAGACAACGATCGCGGTCACCACGGGACCCACCTGAGTCACTGACGCCAGCGCGGCACCGGCGCCGGACAAGTCGCCGGCACCGACCTCCAGCAGCACGATGTTCAGCGTGAAGACGATGAGCACCGTGTAGGGAATCGAGAGGACGAGGGTCGGGACGATCGACACCCTGGCCACGAACCAGATCTGCTCCAGCAGCTCACGCCAGGCGAACGGTGGATGCCACATGGCGGCGAACGTCTCGCCGACGAGCACGACGAAGTCCCCGATGGCGAAAGCGGGCTTGGACCAGGCTCGCCCGGTCACGCTCGACCGCCGAGAGGATGGACGCGTAACGACGCCAGCAGCGTCATTGCCGCCCGCGAGCACCCCTCTGCGGATCCCACATGCATTCCAATCGTCGTCGAGCCTGGGCGGGACGGTAAGAGAGCACGGATTAGCTGTCAACGGGACCACATGCGCAAACGATGCCGTCAATTAAGGGAATTGGCTGGTTGCCCCAACGCATTTGGTTTCGCTCAATTCGATCAAATCGTGTTGATTCTTAGTCTTGTCCGCGCGCTGCGGCGGCGTCGGTAGGCTCGTCACGTATGAGCGCCGACATCGATCCCTCGGTTCCGCCGAGCGGCACCGGTTGCGTCGAATGCGACGCGGTCGGTGGCTGGTGGGTCCACCTCCGCCGCTGCGCCGCATGCGGGCACATCGGCTGCTGCGACGACTCGCTGGCGAGGCACGCGTCGGCGCACTGGCGCGATACCGGGCACCCGGTCATCCGGACTTTCGAACCGGGCGAGGACTGGTTCTGGAATTTCGCGACGAACGAGTATTACGACGGACCCGTACTCGCCGCGCCCGAAAGCCACCCCGCCGACCAGCCCGTACCAGGACCGCGCGACAGGGTGCCCAAGGACTGGGTCGCGCAACTCCGTCGTCGCGACAGCTGAGTCCAATGTCGAACGGCGACGGCGAGAGCACACTGACCGTACTCGTCGCGTTCGGCGCCAATCTCGCGATCGCGGCCGCAAAGACAGCCGCCGCCGCGGTTTCGGGTTCGGCGTCGATGCTCGCCGAGGCCGCACATTCCTGGGCTGACACCGGCAACGAAGTGTTCCTGCTGATCGCAAATCGGCGCAGCACACGTCCCGCCGATGACCGTCACCCTCTCGGCCACGGGCGTGAGGCATATGTGTGGTCGCTGCTCGCGGCCATCGGCCTGTTCGTCGTGGGCGCATCGGTGTCGATCTGGCACGGCATCAGCGAGCTGATCGGCGGCGAACAGGCGGAGGGGCGAGACTACACGCTCGCCTACGCGGTCCTAGGGATTTCCTTTGTGTTGGAGGGGATCTCGTTCTTCCAGGCGGTCAGACAGCTGCGGGCCGAAGCGCACCGGCTCGACCGTGATCTCCTCAGACACGCGTTGGAGACATCGGACCCGACCGTGCGGGCGGTCTTCGCCGAGGACGCCGCCGCACTCGTCGGCATTGTCATCGCCACCGCCGGCATCCTGATGCACGAACTGACCGGCGTAGCCGCGTGGGACGCTCTCGGCTCGATCCTGGTCGGCGTGCTGCTCGGCGTGGTCGCGGTGTTGCTGATCGACCGCAATCGCCGGTTCCTGACCGGGGAACCCGGCTCCCCAGAGCTGCGGGAGGCAGCTGTGGCGCGGGTGGAACAACTGCCTGACGTGGCGGCGGTACGGTACCTGAGGCTGGAATTCATTGGTCCCAAACAACTTTTCCTCGTCGCCAGCGTGGACCTCACCGGCGACGACGCGGAATCGTCCGTCGCGCGCCGACTGCGCCGGTTGGAGCGGGAACTCGAGACCGACCCCTACCTGGTCGATGCCGTGCTGACGGTTTCGGAGCCCGACGACGCCGACAGCTAGGCCGCCGCGCTACCTGGCGTCGGCGAGCGCCGCCTGTGCGGCGTTGTAGCCGGGGATGAACGTGATCCCCGGTCCGCCGTGGCAGCCCGCACTCCCGAGGTACAGCCCATCGATCGGAATCTGCTGGTCGACATAGCCTTTCGGGCCGGGCCGGTTGATGCCGATCTGGTCGGGATGGATCAGGCCGTGGCAGTAGTCGCCGCCGGGGGCACCGAACATGGTGCCCATGTGCTTGGGCGTGAAGGTCGTGTGCCTGATGATCAGGCTCTCGAAATTCGGTGCGAGGCGGGTGATCTTCTCGATCACCCGCTGCCCCATCTCCACCTTCATCTCGCCGTAGCCGACGTCGCCCTCCTGTATCGGGAACCACAACGAAAACGCCGACGCGGCATGCTTTCCCGGCGGTGCCAGGCCCGGATCGTTCCGCGACGGGATCTGCAGCGCGATCGAGGGATCCGCAGGCACGATCCCCCGCCTGCAGTCCTCCCACTGCTGCTGCAACTCCTCCGGAGTGCTGAAGATACCGATGTTGGACTGCATCGCGGGATCGTTGAGCAAGTCGTAGGGCGGCGCGAATTCCGGTACGCCATCGAGCGCGAAGTGCATCTGCAGATAGCTGCCTCGGTGATCGACGCGGGAGAATCGCTCCCTGATGTCGGCAGGCACCGCGGCCCCGTCCACCATGCTGACCGTGACGTCGGGCGAAATGGCGGAGACGACGACCGGCGCGCTGATCGTCGCGCCGTCTTCGAGCCGGACCCCGCTGACACGCTCGGCGGCGACCAGGATCTCCTCGGCCTTGCTACGCAGTCGCAGCTCGCCACCGTTGGACGCGAACACCTCCAGCAGGTGTGACGTGAGCGCGCCGATGCCGCCCCGCAACTTCTTGACCAGTAGCGCGTTCTCATCAGGGACGGCGAATCCGTAGGCCAGGGCTGCGGCGGTGCCGGGGGTCGCGGGTCCGCGATAGGTGGTGTTACATGCCAGCAGCGAGAGCATGCCCCGAAGCGCGCCGTTCTTCTCCTTGTCCGGCAGGTAGCGGTCGAGCACATCGGTGACCGACCCGAACAGCAGATCGGTGATCGTCGAACGCTCGAATTCGTTTGTCGCGCAGGCGTACATCTCATCGAGCGTCTTCGGAGGCCGGCCCGCGTCGAAGCGCCCCAGCGCCCGCGTCGGCGCCTGGCACCAGGCCATCAACCCCGCCATCCCGTTGACGGCCTCCGCACCATGCACCTCGTTGATGTGCGTCAGCAGCTTCATCGGGTCGGTGTAGTAGACGAGCGGTTCGTCGCCGACGCCGCGCAGGGATACCGACATCACGTCGAGGTCGACGGTCGGCAGATCGTCAAGTCCGAGTTCACGACTCACTGTCGCGGACGTCGGGATCTGCACCGAGCCTGCGATCTCGAACCTGTAGCCGTCGAACAGCTCCACCGTCGACGCCATCCCGCCTGCGTAGAGCTTGGAGTCGAGGCAGAGCGTGCGCAGCCCAGCCTTCTGGAGCAGTACGGCTGCGGTCAGCCCGTTGTGACCCGCGCCAACGACAATCGCGTCAAAGTCCGTCATCGGCTGAGGCTGACACGCGCCTCGCAGTTTTGTCAATAATGACGAAACTTGGGTTCAGTCCGAGTCGCCGAGGCCTGTCCTCAGCGACTTCAGCGCGGCGCGGCAGAGCCGGTTCAGCTCGGGCAGCGACCGGTCGTCGTCGAGCATCCACACCTCCATCGCGCCGAACACAGCGGCTGCGATGCAGCGCGCCGTGACCGTGATGTGCATTCGCTCGTCAGTACCCGCCTTCGGCGGATTGTCTCCGATGAGTCGGTCCTCGACCGCTTCTGCGAAGTCGACCTCCAACTGCCGGATGTGCCGGACGATCCGGCCGGATTCGAGCTCCTGCGCGCGCAGCGCGGCGATCTCGGTCACCGCCCAGTCGTCGTACGGCCGGGCCATGATCGCCGCCTGCACCGACTCGATGATCGACTCGTCGGCCGACCGTTCCGCAAGCGCCTTGCGAAACCAGTGCACGCCGGCGTCGTAGTCGGCGAACAACAGATCGTGCTTGGACGCGAAGTGGCGATAGAAGGTCCGCAGCGACACCCCGGCATCGGCCGCGATCTGCTCGGCCGACGTTTCCTCGACGCCCTGCGCGGTGAAGCGCACCACCGCGGCGCGCCGCAGGGCCTCGCGCGTGCGTTCGCTGCGCGCCGTTTGGGCAGGCCGGACCATGTGCGTAAGGTACCGCAATCCGGTTGTGTCAATATTGACAAAACTCGGATCGGTGGCGAGACTCCCCGTCATGGTTGCCCTCGTCATCCATCTCGTCATCGGCTTCGTCTTGATCGCCGTCATCGTCAGATCAAATCCGGCGATCTTCGCGCGTTTCACATCCGGCCCGCAGGTTTCGAAGTTGGAGATCTTCTATTACGTGGTCGGGGTCGCCTCGGTCGTACTGGGCTATTACTTCAACAACGAATACGTCCAGGCGTACGCACCACCGGGCGGGATGCACAACTTCATCTGGGGTCCCGGAAGCTGGTCGGAGTTCATCGCGCTCGGCTATGCGAATCCGGCTGCGGCGTCGGCGAGCCAGGACTACACGATCATGAGCTTGCTGATCTTCCCCGTCTTTGTCGTGGTCGATGCCCGCAGGCGCGGCATCAAGGGCTCCTGGCTCTACTGCCTCCTACTGCTCGTCACCAGTTCTGCGTTCCCATGGGCGTTCTATCTGGCGACCGTCGAACGGCAACGCCGGCACAAGTTGTCCGAAGTCGAGGTGGCCTCTCGCGCCTAGGGCGTTCGTCCAGCACACTGCTCGTGTGAAGGTTCACCACCTCAACTGCGGAACCTTGTACCCCTACGGGTGTGGCCGGATGGTGTGCCACGTGCTGCTCGTCGAGACCGACAACGGTCTGGTCCTGATCGACACCGGCTTCGGGCCGAAAGACTGCGGCGATCCCGCACAGCGGGTGGGGCCGTCGCGATACCTCATCCGCCCAGTGCTGCAGCGCGAGCAATCCGCCGTCGCTCAGGTCGAGCAGCTCGGTTTTCGAGGGGACGACGTGCGCCACATCGTCATCACGCATTTCGATTGCGACCACGTCGGCGGCATATCCGAATTCCCCGAGGCCCAGATACACGTCACTGCCGCAGAGGCGCTCGGCGCCTTGCGCACCCCGACGCGCGGAGAGCGGTTCCGCTTCCGCCCGGTGCAGTGGGCGCACGGCCCCAAGATCGTCGAGCACACTCCGCAAGGAGAGAAGTGGCGAGGCTTCGCTGCCGCGAAGCAGCTTGACGAGGTGTCGCCGGGAATCGTGCTGATTTCGCTGCCGGGACACACCCGCGGCCACGCCTGCGTAGCGGTCGACGCCGGACACCGTTGGGTGTTGCATTGTGGCGACGCGTTTTTTCATCACGGCACAGTCGACGGAACCGCGCGGATGCCGCGTGCGCTCGCCGCATTCGAATTTGCCACCGCATTCGACCGGAAGATGATGCGACAGAATCACACTCGGCTCGCCGAGTTGAACCGTCGCCGCGAGCCCGACATGTTCATGATCTGCTCACATGACCGCAGACTCTACGAACAAGCCAAGGCCACGGGCTAGCGAGGCACCATGCAGTTCACATCGCAGACCACCGTCACCGCGCCGATCGAAACCGTGTGGGGCGCACTCAGCGACCACGGCGGGATCAGCCGGTGGGCGCCAGGACTAACAGTGACGATGGACAGGCTCGGCGCCGCGGACCACAACGGTGTCGGGGCGATACGCCGCATCGCCTCGTCGGGGCCGGCACCGGACATCGTCGAGGAAATCGTCACCTTCGAGCCGCCGCATCTTCTCGGCTACAAAGGGCTGTCCGGCATACCCTTTCCGGGTTACACCGGCGAGGTACGGCTCACCGATGCTGGCGCCGGCACGCGCATCAGCTACACCGTGTCCTCCACCGCGAGCTTTCCGCTGGTAAGGGCTCCCCTCGCGGTGGTCTGCCAAATGCTGATCCGGATGCTCGCGCGCGCTGCCACGAAGCGCAGCTGAGGCCTGGGCCTTGACCCGGTACTCCTGAGTACCGTAACTTGCTCGTCAACAAGCAAGTTCTAGGAGACTCATGATCACCGCCGATCTGCGACAGCGACGCCTCGCAATCATCCGCGAACACATGGACACGGAGGTGACCAAGGAGTTCGACGCGACACTGGCCACCTTCAATGGCCATCCTCATTACGAGATCATGGCCACCGGTCAGATCTACGACGGCGACGACGAGGTCATGGGCTATTACCTGAGCACCCGTACCGCGTTCCCCGACCAACGCCACGAGAACGCTCGCTTCCACGTCTCTGACGACGCGGTCATCGTCGAATTCGACTTGCTGGGAACGAATCTCGGAGAATTCTACGGCTTACCGCCCACGGGCAAGGCGTTTCGGGTACCGATGATCGCGGTCTTCTTCTTCGATGGCGATCGAATCATCAACGAGCGCATCTACTTTGACACTGCCAGCCTGGTCACCCAGATCGGCCGCGGTGAGCTGCTGGCGCTGGCCGGAACCACCGGTGGCTGACTCCAGTGTTCCGCGCACGCAAGAACAGCGCCGGATCGAGGCCGAGCGCCGACTGGTGCACGCCGCCGCCGAGCTTGTCGGCGAGATAGGACCGGCCAGGGTGACGCTCGCCAACGTCGGCGAGCGCGCGGGATACAGCCGCGGCCTCGCGACGCATCACTTCGGGTCCAAGGGTGCGTTGATGCAGCGCCTCGTCGAAGCGGTCACCAGTCAGTTCCGCGACGCTGTCGTCGAGGAGAGCCGATCGGATTCGCCGATCGACCAGCTGCGGCAACTGATCGACTTCTACTTCCGGGTGGTCTCCGACCTTCAGCCGGAGAACCGGGCGCGGTTGGTGCTGTGGGCCGACGCGGTGGCGGGACCGTCCGAGGACGTCAGACCGCAGATGATCTCCGCCGACCGCGAGTTTCGCGAGGAGATCGAGAAGCGAATTCAGTTGGCGGTCAGCGCGGGTGACGTGACGCCGTCGGTCGACCCCGATGGGTTGGCGACGGTGATCGTCGCGATGCTGCGCGGAGTGGCATTGCAACGTGTACTCGACGACCAACTCGATCTCGCCGCGGCGCGCGACGAGGTCGAGCAATTGCTTGCGGCGCGTCTGGGGGTCCCGCTGGCATGAAGGTTCACCACCTCAACTGCGGCACCATGCACATGCCGACCGCACCGATGGTCTGCCACGTGCTGCTGATCGAAACCGACAACGGACTCGTCCTGGTTGACAGTGGCTACGGCACGCATGACTGCGACGATCCCAAGCGGGTTGGACCGACCCGGCGCATGGTCAGGGCGATCCTGAACCACGACGAAACCGTCGTCCACCAGATCGACCGGTTGGGCTTTGCGCGAGATGACGTGCGGCACATCATCATCACGCATATGGACCTGGACCACGCGGGCGGTATGTCCGACTTCCCCACCGCGCAGATCCACCTCACGTCGGCAGAGGCCCTCGGCGCGATTTGGGCGCCGTCGAGGCGGGAGAAGGTTCGCTACCGCTCCGCGCAGTGGGCGCACAAACCCAACATCGTCGAACACAATCCGCGAGGCGAGAAGTGGCGCGGATTCGCCGCCGCCAAGGAGCTCACCGAGATCTCGCCTGGCATCGCGCTGATTTCACTGCCCGGCCACACGCGCGGCCACGCCTGCGTGGCCGTCGACGCCGGCCATCGCTGGGTACTGCATGCCGGCGACGCGTTCTATCACTACGGCACCCTCGACGGGACGCCGGTGCCCAGGGCGCTGACGACGATGGAATCCTTTGTGGCGTTCGAACGAAAAAGGGTGCTGGACAACCATGCTCGCCTCGCGGAGCTCTATCGGCGTCAGGATTCAGACCTGTTGATCGTCTGCGCGCATGATCCGACACTGCTGGAGAAGGCACGGGCGACCGCCTAGGGCTTCGGCGAGTGATCTATGCGGCGGCCAGTCCCCGCAGGAGCGTATCCACCACCTGCCCGATCAGGTTGTCGTCGATGGGGTGGCGGATGAGCAGCGTCCGAAAGTGCAGAGGTGCGACCAACAACTCAAGCGCCAGCGACGGATCGGTGCCTGCGGCCACCTCGTTGCGCTCGATGGCGCGGTCGATCATGACCTGCGCGACGTCATATCGAGTTCGCCAGAACCGGATGCGACCTTCGGCGGCCTTGGCATCGTCTTCGGCGACGGCCATCGTTCGGGCAAGCGCGGCGCCGAGCGGCGTGGCCAGGTAGGCCGCGATCAGCCGCGCGAATGCGATCAGGTCGCCGCGCAGCGTGCCGGTGTCCGGTACCGGCAGTTGCTCCTGGCTGCGGGTCAGCATGGCGTCGAGCATCACGTTCTCGGTTGTGCCCCAACGCCGTTGGACCGACGTCGCGTGCACTCCCGCACGCCGGGCGATCTCGCTGATGGTTACACCGCCGGCGCCGTGCTCGGCCATCGCTTCCAGCGCCGCGTGCAGCGAGCGGTACGCGCAGATGACCAACACCGGATTACCGCTCGAAGATGTCGATGCGGTCCGCGACGCGATCACCGACATGTGGACCGACGCGCCGGGCGGGTGGGTGTACGAATGGTCGAAGCTGACCGCGTCCTACGCCGAGGCGGATTCACATCAGCAAGCCGCGTTGGCCTACGGATGGGCGAAGTTCCCCACCCTGGCCGATGAACCCAAACGTGTGGCGCACGCCATGCAGCTCGAGCAGTATCTGCTCGCCGCCCCCGGCTTCGGTCTGGATTTCCGCCGTGAGGTTTTGGACCTGCCCTATCGGGACGCCACGACCAAGGTGCCGGTGCACCTGTTCGCCCCGCTCGGCCTGGCCGACGACACCCCCGTCGTGCTCATCAGTGGAGGTGTCCTCCTGGAAGATGGACGCACACGTCGGCTGTGTGGTGCTCGCCACGCAGCTGCGGGTGCGGGTGCTGGCCTTCGACATCGCCGGAACCGGTGAATCGTCGGTGCCGATGACCGGGGCCGGCGGCGGGGAGATCGTGCGCGGCTTGATCACCCATGCCAGGACTCTCGGCGACGGCGTCGTCGCCCACGTGTCGTCTTCGGTGGCCCGGTTGAAGCCGCCTTCACCGGTGAGGGCCCCAGTCAGCACGGCATGCACGGAATCATCGGCAACGCGCTGGGATTCGACGCACCGCCCAGCCCGGCGGAGCGATCTGCGCGGTTGGCCGAATTCTCGCTGCGGCCGTTGCTCGATCAGGACCACAACGCGCCGATGCTGGTGATCAACGGCGCCAACGACGTCCACGTCCCGCGGCACGACACCCTCGTGTTCCAGGGCCGCCGCGACACCGTCGTCGATCTCATCCCCGACGCCGGACACTCTGCGCCAACCAAACTCCCGTACGTGATGGCCACCATTGCCGACTGGCTCACCCGCACCGTGAGACTCATCCGCTCGGCACCGCGTGCCTAGGGCACCAACACGACCTTGCCGACGTTCTCACGCGCCGCGAGGATGCGATGGGCCTCGCCGGCATTAGCGAATGGCACCGCCGCGTGGACGACAGGCTGGACGATGCCAGCCGACATCGCTTGTGACAGCGGCTCGATCCACGGTTGCAGCGTGCCGCGGTCGTCCCACAACGCAAGCATGTTCAGCCCGATCACGGCTTTGGACTGCTGGAGCTGAGTGATCAGGTTGAAGCCCCGCAGCATCGATGCCAGCTGCGGTAGCGCGGTGCGCAGCGACCGCTTCTCACCTTGTTGCATCGCCGAAGCCCCGTAGCCGACGAGCCGCCCGCCGGGACGCAGCAGACCGTAAGAGCGCTTCAGCGACTTGCCGCCGATGGCATCGAGCACAATGTCGTACGGCGGCAAACCTTTCCACCAGCCGTCGCGGCGGTAGTCGATGGCGCGGTCGACGCCCAGTTCGGCCAATCGCTGGTGCTTCCCCGGTGAGGCGGTGCCGTGTACCTCCGCGCCGGCGGCCTTGGCCAGCTGAATCGCCGCGATGCCGACGCCACCGGCGGCCGCGTGGATCAGCACGCGCTCGCCCTCGCGTAGTGACCCGTAGCCGTGCAGGGCCGCCCAGGCGGTGGCGTAGTTGACCGGGATCGCCGCGCCCTGTTCGAAGGTCAGCGACTCTGGCAGCGGTACCGCGTCGGCCGCCCGCACGTTGACGATCTCCGCGTAGCCGCCGAACCGGGTGCCTGCGAACACCCGCTCCCCCACCCGTGCTGCATCGACTCCATCGCCGACGGCTTCGATGATGCCTGCCACCTCGTAACCGACGACGACGGGCGGTTTCGGCGCATCAGGATAGAGCCCGACGCGCGCCAGGTGATCGGCGAAATTGACCCCCGCGGCGTGCACCGCGACGCGCACCTGCCCGGGCCCCGGTGGCGGCGGGTCAGGACGTTCCTGCACTCGAAGGACAGAGAAGTCGCCGTGTTTCGTGATCACGACAGCGCGCATGTTCAGTGACGCTATCAGCGCTTCCGGTGTCTTTCCCAGCCGCTGAACGATTTTCGCCGAGCTATTCGTTATCAGATGTAGCGCCTCGGAGCCGGCAGTGGCATCCGCCACGTGGTGACCTACGTCCAACAGGAGGCGTCGCCCCCAAATGCCCCGAAGGAAGGATGAATTCCGTCGTGTCCAGCCATTCCACCACCCTGCTCGAGCCGCATGCCCTGCCGGCCTTAAAAACCGCACCCCACGTGATCGTGAGGGGCGAAGGCATCCGAGTCTGGGACAGCGCGGGACAGTCCTATCTGGACGGCACCTCCGGAATGCTGTGCACCAACCTCGGCTATACCCAACCGCGGCTGGTCGAAGCCGCCGCCAAGCAGATGTCGAGACTGCCCTTCTATGCGCTCTATGGTCACCGCACCAACGACGTGGCTCTGGCGCTGGCCGACGATCTCGCCAAGATCGCCCCAATACCCATGGGCCGCACCTTCTTCGCAAACTCCGGCGCCGAGGCCGTCGACAGCGCCATCACGCTGGCGTGGTATTACCACCGCTGTATGGGTCGACGTGGCCGGGTCAAAATCCTCTCCCACCAAAGGGGCTACCACGGCACCACAGTGACCGGCGCCTCGGCAACCGGCCTGGACTTGATGCACAACGGATTCGGCCTGCCACTGCCTAACTTCATCAAACTGCCCTGCCCTGACCCGCTCGAGGCGCCCGGCCAGACGCCACACGGCTTCACGGACCACCTGATCACCCGCCTGGAGGAGGTCATCCGGGCAGAGGGACCCGACACCATCGCGGCGTTCATCGGCGAGCCCATCCTTGGCGCAGGCGGAATCGTCATCCCGCCGGCCGACTACTACCACCGACTGCAGGAAGTACTCGCCCGTCACGACATCCTGTTCATCGCCGACGAGGTCATCACCGGCTTCGGCCGCACAGGAAGCATGTTCGCCACCCACGAGTTCGGCCTGAAACCCGACATCATCACCTTGGCCAAAGGCCTGTCCTCGGCGTATCTGCCGATATCGGCGGTCATGGTGGGCGAGCGCGTCACCGACGTCATCGTCGAAGGTTCGACCGCCGTCGGCTCATTCGGACATGGATTCACCTACTCAGGGCATCCCGTCGCCGCAGCCGTCGCACGTGAAACCATCGCGATCCTGCACGACAACAACATCCCCGGCCACGTACGCACGACCAGCCGGACACTGCTGGCCGGGCTGGATCCGCTGCGGGGCAAGGACGGCGTCATCGATGTGCGCGGCCACGGCTTCCTGGCCGCAGTCACGTTCGCACCGCTGCGCCCATCGCAGGGCGGTGACGGCGCGATGGGTGCGGCGGTCGCGGACGAGGCGGCCCGACAGGGTGTGTTGGTGCGCGCGGTTGGAGACACCATCTGTCTGTCGCCGCCACTGATCAGCACGGCGACCGAGATCGCCGAGATCACCGACCGTTTCCGCACGGCCTACGAGGAGGTCGTTGGCGCGTTACTGTACAAGTCGAGGTGCTGACGCCCTCGCCCCGCTGCGTCGCCGCAGGAACGATTGCAGCTGCCCCAGCACGTCGTAGTAGCGGGTCGGTGCCAGGCGCGCAAGGGTGTCGAACAGGTAGGCGTCGGGGCCGACGAGGATGCGCGCCTTATCGGCCTCGACTCCGCGGTGGATGATCTCGGCGGCCTTGTCTGGCTGCGTCAGTGTGATGGCCGCGAACTCCTGCACCATCTGTTCATGGCTGCGGTCGCGGCCCTCGGGGTCCTTGCGCCACCGCGCGTTTCGTACGATGTTGGTGTTGATGCCGCCGGGGTGAACGTTGATCGCCGTTACGCTTGTGCCGCGCAGCTCCTGACGAAGCGAATCGGTGAACCCGCGGACAGCGAATTTGGCTGCGCAGTAAGCGCTTTGGTTGGGCATTCCGACAAGGCCGAACACGCTCGACGTGTTGACGATCGCACCCTCGTTCTGCTCGACCAGGATCGGCAGGAACGCCCGGGTGCCGTTGACCACACCGTGGAAGTTGATGTTCCACAGCCAGTCGTCGTCCTCGGGAACCGCGTCGAGCACGCTGGACGCCGTGGCGACGCCCGCGTTGTTGAACACCGCGCCGATCGGCTGAGGTGCCCACTCGCGCACCTCGGCCGCGAAGTCACGCTGCGCTTCGGCATCGGCCACGTCGAGCACTCGCAGCAACGCCGGGCCGTGCAGTGAGGCCTCGGTCTCCTTGAGGCCCTTCTCGTCGATGTCAGCGATTGCGACGGGGCAGCTGTGTGCCGAAAGCCGTTGCGCCAGAGCGCGGCCGATGCCCGACGCCGCTCCTGTGATGACGACCGCGCGGCCGCTGATCGTGCGTTGGGACTTACTCATGCCTCGACTCCTCCTCGCTCCGTCCTCGCTGCGATCTTCACTCGTTGTCGTCTTCGGTATCTCATGCGTGCTCCTCGAGTGCGGTATGGGTGACAGGGGTGAAGACGGCGTGATCGGTGATCAGGTCGATGATCCGGCCCCACGCCCCGATGGGCAGATCGTGACCGAGGCCGACGATCGTCTCCAGGCGGGCGCCTGGGATCGCTCGCGCCGTGGCCGCTCCACCGGTGGGGTGGACCATCCGGTCGCGGTCGCCGTGGATGACCAGCGTCGGGACGTCGATGTGGCGGAGTTCGGCGGTGCGGTCTCCGGACGCGAAGATACCTGCGAGCTGGCGGACGATGCCCGTGGGGCTGGAGTCCCGGTCCCACGCAACCCCGGCGTACTCGCGCACCGCTTGCTCGTCGAACGGAAATCCGTGAGACCCGATGTGGGAGAACATCATCACGGCGCGGCTCACCGCCTCGGCCCGCGTTCGCGGTGGGCGCGACGTCAACATCCGCCGCCAGGTCGACAGCGCAGGCCGGCCCAGCCGCGGCGCGCCGGTGGTCGACATGATCGAGGTCAGCGTGCGAACCCGGCCCGGGTAGTGCGCGGCGACGGTCTGGGCGATCATCCCGCCCATCGAGATGCCGACCAGGTGCACGTCGGCGTAACCGAGCGCGTCCAGCAGGCCGACCGTGTCGCGCGCCATGTCGCCGAGGTGGTATTGGTTGCGACCACGGAACGCGGCCACCGGGTTCGGCGGCCGGTAATTCATGTGGCTCGATCGGCCGGCGTCGCGGTTGTCGAACCGGGTCACTCGATAGTCGCGGCCGGCCAGCGCGGTGACGAAATCATCTGGCCATGAATGCAATTGCTGCCCCAGGCCGGCGATGAGCAGGATCGGCGGGTCGGCGGGGTCGCCGGTCTGGTCGTAGCACATCTCGATGCCACGACCGACGTCGACGAGTTCCTCCACGCGCGCCGTCATGCTGAGGCTCGCTGCGTCTGGCCCGCGGGCGCGACCATCGTGGTCGCTCGTCGATACACCACCGCACGGCCGCCGTGCGCGGGTGCGGTCGCGACTCCGCGCGAGTGGGAGCGCTCACCTGGCGCATACGTCGTGCCGAACTCGAATTCGCGCAGCAACGTCCGCAGGGTCACGTTCATCTCCATGTTCGCGAACGCCGCACCGATGCAGCGACGCACTCCGCCGCCGTACGGAATCCACGCGTAGTTGTCCGGCGGGTTGCCGACAAACCGGTCGGGATTGAAGGTTTTCGCGTCGGCGAAGCTGGCCTCGGAAGCGTGCGCGAGCGAAATGCTGGCCATAATGACATGCCGCTCGGGAATGACCCACTCCCCCAACCGGATCCGGGTCTTCGTCATCCGGGTAGTGCCGTAGATCACCGGTCGGGTGCGCTGCACCTCCCAGATGGTGGCCTGCACCAGCTCGGAACCTCCGGCGTCGACCTCGGCGGTCAAGGGGGAAAGCAAGCGCGGATGGCGGCGTATCCGCTCGACGGTCCACGCCAGCGTCGTCGCCGTGGTTTCGTGGCCGGCGGCGAGCAGGGTCAGCAGCTCGTCGGCGACGTGATCGTCAGAGATCGGTGAGCCGTCCTCGTAGCGCGCCTGCAGCATCAGCGTGAGGACGTCGTTGCGTTCGTCGAATGTCGGATCACTGCGAATTTCGGCGATCAGTCGCCGGATGATTGCGTCGTAGCGCTCGCGGTTTGCCGTCAGCTTGCCGCCAGGGCTCCGCGGGCCGAAGTCCCGGCGCACGATCGGAGGCATCACAGCCAGCCGGGAGGCGTGTGGGACCATGTCCGGCAGCAGTTCGCGCAGTTCGTCGAGTGCGGCCCCTTCGGCGCCGAACACCGTACGCAGGATCGCGTTGAGCGTGATGCGCATCATCGACGGCATGGTCTCGAACTCTCTGCCCTCGGGCCATGATGCCGTCTCGCGCAGCACCTCTTCCTCGATGATCGCTTCATAGGAGGCCATCCGCTTGCCATGGAACGGCGGAACGAGAAGCTTGCGGCGCTCACGATGCTCGGTGCCGTCGAGGCTGAATGTCGAGCCAGGACCGAACATCTCACCGAGCGCACCGGCCCTAGCAATGAGATCGGTGTTGGTGGTGAACAGATCCTTGACCAGAGCGGGATCGCTCACGACGACGGTGTCCCCGAAGATCGGCAGCCGCAGCGTGAAGGCCGACCCGTATCGCCTGGCCAGGGCGGCGACAGATTTTTCCCGGGCGGCGACAAAGCCCACGCCCTGTAGGAGCTTGGGTATCCGTGGTGCGGGTGGCAGTCGCACCGGGTCCGTGGTCGCCACAGCCATGCTTCACCTCCGTGGTGGTACTCCAAGGTACCGGCAACGGTACGCTCTAGTACCGATCGGCACAACCCCCTTTCCACACACGTCTAATAATGGTACCGTCTAGTACCGATACTGGTACTCAGCCGTACCAGATGATCGACGGGAGGCAGCGCACATGTCACAAGCAGCGGAAACGGGGCCGCGCACGCGAGGAGCGGAAACGGTGGACGTCTTGATCGTCGGAGCCGGACTGTCCGGTGTCGGCGCCGCATGCCAGCTGCGCCGAGAATGCCCCGACAAATCGGTGATCGTGCTCGAAGCCCGTGACGCGATCGGCGGCACCTGGGACCTCTTCCGCTACCCGGGCGTCCGGTCGGACTCCGACATGTTCACGCTCGGCTATCGGTTTCGGCCGTGGACCGACCCGAAGGCGATCGCCGACGGACCGAGCATCCTGCGCTACATCCACGACACTGCAAGAGAATTCGACGTCGAGAACCTCATTCGGCTGAATCACCGCGTAGTGAACGCCAATTGGGACAGTGACGAGGCGCGGTGGACCGTCGAGGTGCATCGCACCGACACCCACGACCTCGTCACGATCAGCTGCGCGTTTCTGTACGTCTGCACCGGTTACTACCGCTATGACGAGGGCTTCAGCCCCACTTTCCCTGGCGTTGAACGGTTTCGCGGGCCGGTGATTCACCCGCAGCACTGGCCGGAGGACCTCGATTACAAGGGCAAGCGCGTCGTGGTGATCGGTAGCGGCGCGACCGCGGTGACGCTGGTCCCCTCACTGTCCGAGTCGGCCGCACACGTGACGATGCTGCAGCGCTCACCCACCTATATCGCATCGCGCCCGGCCAGTGACCCGATCGCCGATCGGCTGCGAACGTGGCTGCCGCAGAAGCTCGCCTACGCGATAGTGCGATGGAAGAACGCATTGCAGGCGATGGCCATCTTCAACCTGAGCCGCCGCCGTCCCGCGATGATGAAGTCGATGCTGCGCAAGGCCGCGATCAAGCAATTGCCCGAAGGCTACGCCGTCGACACTCACTTCGCGCCGTCGTACAACCCGTGGGACCAGCGGATGTGCCTGGTCCCCGACGGCGATCTGTTCACGACGATCCGCGACGGCCGCGCGTCGGTGGTTACCGACCACATCGACACGTTCACCGAAACCGGCGTTCGGCTGCAGTCTGGCGCCGAGTTGGAGGCCGACATCGTCGTCAGCGCCACTGGCCTGAACCTGCTCGCCATCGGCGGCATGCAACTCGAGGTCGACGGGCGTGCGGTGGACCTGTCAAAGACCGTGTCCTACAAGGGCATGATGCTGTCGGGTGTGCCGAACTTCGCGTGGACCATCGGCTATACGAACGCCTCGTGGACGCTGAAGGCGGACCTTGTCGCCGAGTATGCGTGTCGGCTGCTGAAGCACATGGAGGCAGGAGGCTATGCGGCGGTGACGCCCGATGCGGCAGGCACCGCGGCAGCCGGCCCGTTCCTCGATCTGGCGTCGGGATACGTCAAGCGCAGCCTCGCTGACCTACCCAGGCAGGGTGATCGGGCGCCGTGGCGGCTGCATCAGAACTACGTCAAGGACGTCCGACTGCTGCGCCGAGGACCGATCGACGACGGGGTCGTGTTCACACCGGCCGCGGCCATCGCGGACGAGCGGGCCAGGAGCATCGCGTGATGCGAGTCGAGTGGGACGAAAACCGTTGTGCCGTACCGGCTTTGTGCACAGGATTGGCGCCCGACGTTTTCCGTGTCGACGAGGACGGCAGGCTGGCCGTCAGCGCCGAGATCAACGAGACGCAGCGGCAGGCGATTCGAGAGGCCGCCGACTCGTGCCCGACGCAGGCGATCACCGTCGCGGACTAGCCGGGCTGATCGCGCGGAGCGAGCAGCGCGATCGAGGCATCGACCGCTTCCTCGGTGATGTCGCTCGCACGACCACCCTCCTCGACGGTGATCGCGGCGAGCTCGCGAAGGCCGCCCAGCAGCATGATGATGCGCTGACGGGACACCGGGCCGATGCCCGCTGCACTGAATGCATCGGAGTCGGCGAGCGCCTGCACCAGCTCGATGAAGTTCTCCGTCCCATCGCGCTGCAGCCGGCGCGCGGCAGCGCCCAGTGACGGAACATCTCGGATCCAGCTGAGCATCAGTGAGGACCGCGATTCGCCGGACGAGATCCACGCCTCGATGGCCTGCCGCACCTGGTTTCGCCATGGCGCCTGTGGGTCGACGGCGGCCGCTATCTGCCTGACCTGGTCGGCGTTCGCATCGGTGAGAAGGGCGACGAAGCAGGCTTCCCTGCTGTCGAAGTATTCGTAGAAGGTGCGCCTCGATGTCCGCGCCCGCCGCACGATGTCGGCAACCGTCGTGCGCGGGTAGCCATCCTCGGCAATCGAGGCCTCGAGCGCATCAAGGAGGCGTTGGCGGAAGTTGCCTTTGTCCTCGTCGGCGCGCCGTTGCCCAGTCTCGGCTGCCGTCACTCGATGCCTTTCATGTCACAGGCATCGTACTGCGAGGCCGGGTTGTGGCCTGGGAAGCGCACGATGCGCCGCCCCAGGCCACAACTATCGGACCAGTACTACAGCGGCGCGCATGGCCCAGGACCCGGTCCGCACGGTGCTCCGGGTAGAGACGGCGGCGGTAGCTCCGCGCCGGCAACTGCTGAGCCGACGCCCGCGGCCGCGCTGAGGACGCCACAGCCGCGAGCGCCCCGACGCGATTACACCGAAACGACCGGATTTGCAATGACATTCGCCTCCGTCTCCTAATCGATAGTCACCTACGACCAGGGTGCGCCACGCGCTGAGTGGGGGTATCGGGGGATTGTGTGCCGCACCGGCCTGGCGAATTCCCTTCAGATGTTCCGCGCGCTGTCTGAGGATTCGGACGCCTATACCCGGCGCGGCGGTGGCCGGATCGATCGCCGCCGGCTACTACCAACTCGCTACCGATGATCCGGTGATGGCGCTGGGCGGGTTCGGATCTGCTGACCCGGCACCGCCCCTCGAGCAGTTCGAGGCATACGTGGCCGACCGTCGCATCCGCTACTACATCGATCCGATTGGCACCGCCACACCGCACTTCAGGCCGCCGGGGGTGAACGAACCCACCGAGGCAGACCACATCAGGGACTGGGTCAAACAGCATTTCACTGGCGTCACCATCGACGGCGTCACCCGCTATGACCTCACCAAGCCGCTGGCTGGAGGTGCCCGAAAGGGGCGGCGTCACAGCGGTTTCGCCGTGCAGAACTACGGCGTGATCAGCGTCCCCGCCTGTGATGCCGCCTGTTTGATCTGCGGAATCGTCAGAGCCCCGTAGCCGGACTCGACCGGGCCCGTGGTGGCCCCCAGCCAGGGCACCACACCCGGATCCGGGCTGACGTCCAGGTTGTATGCCTGCATGCCCGGCAGGTGGTGCTCGAAGAAGTTACCCAGGAAGTCAACCACGAAGATGACGTCTCCGATGAGGCTAGTGCCCCATAGCGACGAGGCATTGATCAGCGGCGTAAGAGCGTTGGGGTCCCCGATCAACACGATCGAGCCGTAGTGAGGCTTGCTTCCCCCGCCGGGCACGTATGCCGGCATGAACGGCTGCAGCGCAGGCAGATCGGTCGACAGGTACGCCACCGGGTCGCCGTACGTCTCGATGTTGATGAAGCCTGACTCGGCGCCGTTACCCGGCACTGTGGTGTTGATGCCGGGACTCTCGAATCCGATGCCACCCAGGCCGGTTTGCTGCGCGACGTATTCGGCTTCCCAGCCGCCCAGTGAGTGCCCGGTGACGAAAATATCGCTGGTGCTGTAGCCCTGCTCGGCGGCCGCGGCCTCCACCTGCCCCTCAAAGGCCAGCGAGTCGGTGAAAGCCTGCGGCGTCCTGTCGGTGAAGATCACTTGTAGGTCGGCGACGACCTGAGAGACGGTGATCAGCGGATCGACTAACAGGTTCGTGCCGCCCGTCGTGCCCTGATACGCAATGATGATCTGCTGCTGAGGTGTCACCCACACCTGTGCGGATTCGCCCGAGAAAACGTTCGTGGATCTCATCGGCACACCATTGACGGTGAACGGCGTCAATCCTCCTGGGGTACCGCCGAGCACGTACTCGGCGGCCGCCGCATTCAAGAACTGCGCCACCGTCGGGGTCTGCGCCGTCGTGGGGCCGGTGTATGTCTCGGTCGGCAGCACCGGTTGCACAGCCGGCGTCTTCGTCAATCCCACTTCGTCTTCGAGCCGTCGGAAGGCCGCGAACAACGCTTCGTCGATCGGTGCGAAGTCGAGAGGGCTCTTCGGGCCGTTCACGGAGACGGTGATGTCCAGCGTTTCGAGCACCGTGTTGATGATGCGGCCCGGCAGCGCAACGATCCGGGCGATCGGTGAAAGAGGACCCGGAGCACTTGGTGTTGCCGCGCTGCTCGTTGTCGACGGGATTACCGCGGCAACTTTGGCTGCCAGCGGGGTCTCCTCCGCTGTGGCATGGGTGACAGTTGGCGGGGTACTCGCCGACGGACTCTTCACCAGCGAGTCGCGCGACGAGCCCAGTTTGGTTATCCCTGCTCTACCGATGTGGGCAGAGTTGGTCGGGCCAGCGGCGCGGGTAGTTCCTGCAGGCCGAGCCGAAGACGAGTCTCGCTGCGCTGCCCTCGAATTCAGTTGCGCGGCAAGAGAACCTCTGGTGGTCGAACGGGCGTCCCCCGCCGGATCAGCGGTGGTGGCGGCGCTGGTGTTGGTGGTGTCCGAGTTCGGGGTTTTCGTGGCTGTCGACGACCTGCTCTGATGAGCGCCATGACCATCGGCCGATTTCCTGGGCCCGATGCCGGTTCCCGACTTCGAATCGCTGGACGACGGGTGTGCCGAATCAGTGTGGCCGGGGTCCGCCCACGCCACGTTCTGGCCGGTCGCGGCCGCGATCCCCACGCCAACTGCCACCACGGCCAGACCGAAACGGCGTGGTGCGCGTTTGCCATGTGCGTTACGCCGAGCAGGCACCGCCATCAATCCCCTTTGGCATTCGGTCGTGGTGTCCCGCACTTCGCGCCGACGAGGGCCCGCTGATCGAAGGACACGTTGCCGACAACATATGACAACGTGTGATATCAATCTCCGTTTTGTTGCGGAGAGCCCAGTTTCGAGTCCCTTTCAGGACCGCTGCTTTCTTCGTCCCGATCCACGCTGTTGGGCCTCATCGCCGCAAAAGTGCTGGTCATCCCGACTCGGGTGTCCGACCGATTGCACCGCGTTGCACTGATTCGCAGTCTGGGTGCGGGAACCGCAAAGCGTCACCGCAACCGCACATCACCGGCTTGCTCGAGTGCGGCAAGCACGCGTTCGATCACGTCGTCTGGATCTCCGCACGTGCGCAGGAATTCGAGTTGAAACACTGCGCTCTCGATCTCACCGGGCCTGCCTATCCGGGCGGCGTCGGCGTATTGCTGTACGGCGTCGTCGATTGAAGCAGTGCCTAACTCCAACGCCTCGTGCAACGTCAGCTCTGCCAAAGTCACTGCTGCCCAGAAGTTCTGCGGATCTTCGTTGAGCGCCAGCCGCGCGAGGAATCCGCTGACGGTCAGGACTTCATTGAAGTCTCGGCGGAACGCGTCGTCTCTGGGCCGGCCGCTCCAACGAAGCGCCATCACGACATTCACCCCGGTGTAGTAGTCGGGATCCAGTTCGAACCCCAGGCGGTATTTCTGCTCCATCTCGGCGAAAAGACCTTGCGCATCGACCTCTTTCATTCCAGCGCGTTGGTCCTGAATCTGTCTCTTGAGCAGGCCGCCCCAGATGCCATAGGTCTCAGAATCGCGGTAGCCGGCTTGCTCGGCCTCGGCGAGGTAGCCCTTCGCGGTTTCGCGTAGCCGCTGCTTTTCGGCGGCGTCTTTGGTCCGCTCCCCGACTTTGCGGTAGGCCATCACGGTCTTATGCAGCCAAGTCCGGTGTAGCGGATTCCCCGGTTCCGGTTTTGCCTTCTCCAGAAGTTCCTTGGCATCGGTGTAAGCACCTTCGGTCAGCAGGCTCGCGGCCAATTCGATGCGGCACGCATCGCGCGCAGCGTCGGTAATCTCACGATCCTTATCGAGGTTGCCGGCCTCTTCGCGCATCTTTATCGGATCGGCAGATCGCGTCGCTGCGGCCACTCGCTCCCTGGCGGTCTTGCCAGCCCGTCGGAACCGCGGCACGGCCGACCTCGGCTGGAACGGCCGTTTGACGTGGACGAGATCGAACCACTCGTGGCACGGACTGTCGTTCTGACCGGCCGCGAGTGCGGTGGCCACCACCGGTCGCAACGCGCAGATCGCGTCCTGCGCCTGCTCATCGCTGACGTCATCCGGTCCGCGGGCAAACGAGTGCGTGCGGATCATGTTGACGTCGAACGGTGGTGTCGTGCGTTTGAAGGTCGTCACAGCCGGATCGATGAGCACCGTTGAGCGCGAGGCGAACACATGCCGGATCCCCAGTTCGTAGGCGACGTTGAAGCTCAACGCCGAAAGATCCACTAGGACGAGATCGGAGTTCGCCAAGTCCGAGAGCATGGCGGAATGGATGATCCCGCTGTCAGTTTGCAGGTCGGCCCTGACCCAATCGACGTCGAAGTCCTCCAACAACGGCCGGTACACGCGATGGAACGCGGCGTCACAGTCGAGGAAGCGGTTGGCGCGCGGATCCTTCTTCTTCCCATAGGGCATCACGATGAACGCATGCGGGCTCGACCTCGGCAACGGGTCGAGGTCGATCGCCAGCATCTGGCGCAACTCGGCACTGGCCATTAGGTCATCAGTTGCGCTGGGCGACAACGGGTCCGGCTCTGGCCGCACTGCCAGCGCCCAGACTTTCTCCGCACCCGGATATGTCAACGCCTCCGCCCTATCGAGCAGAGCACCATTGTGTTTACGGTAAAACCCGGCATCGAATGGGTCGAGACCCAAATCAGCGACCTTCACATCAGGGCTGGAGGTGATTCGGTCATAGTTGCTGATCCAGGGCTCACCCGCGGGCTCCACACTCGTCTTGCGGAATATCGCAACGTCGAACGGAAGCAGTACCTCCAGCTTGATGCCCTCCGCGAGGGCGGCTTTTGCGAACAATATGTCGGCGCCGGATCCGAGTGCACCGACGAGGCTCTTGGGCTCCAATGACTGGATCAGGCCGCGGAGCCGGCCGGTGAGATCTTCGGCGGCTCTCCAAGGCAGCCGCTGGCCGTCCCGCACTAGCTCATCGGCTTGACAGCCGCCGTAGACGATAATCATGACCAGGCACTCCTATGGTCGATGTCGGGCGCTATGAGCAGAGGCTGCGGGACGCAATTACCGATATTGCTGCTCGAGACAGTCGATGGTGTGAGTAATGCACTACTCGATTCAATGTGCGGCTCACCTGGCGGGCTGTTCACCGAGGACCGCCTCAAGCAATTCGGCCAAGGCTGCCGGCTGGTCCAGCGGTACGGAGTTGACGAGACCAGACGCGACCAATGCCTGTGCGCGCTCGTCGGAGGGCGCCCCATCCACGGCGGCCGCGAGCGCATCGGCGGTTCGGCCGGAGCCCGCGACGACGACGACCCGCCGCCCGGCGTGCACGCTGCGCTCGACGTCGTCGAAGGCGATCTGACCGCCGTTGACGAGCACGGTGATCGACGGTGACGTTCCGGCGAGAACTGACGCTGTTTGGGCGATCCATGGCGCCTCCGCACCCCACGTGTCCCCCGGCACGATCACGAAGTGCGAGTGGCGCGGTTCGAGCGCAGCACCGTCCGGCGGAGCAGGCCGGCCGGACAACTGCACGGTGCCCGCGGCCACCACACCTACGAGCGGAAACGAAGCAGAAAGCGCCGCACGGGTTTCGCCGCACAACTGCATGACCCCCGCGAGGGTCCCGCCGTCGACTACAGCCGCTCGGTGTCGCTCCAGCCCGGGCACGATGCCCGAGACGAATATCGGGCGTAGCCCCTCGATGTCCGCGTCGTCGAGTCCACCTGCGCCACCCACGACGACCACCGTCGGCCGCGGCGGCTGCAGACCCAAAAGACCCACGGCCGAGGAAAGATCCTCGACGTCGGTGACCTCGACAGCGACGGCGGCGGCCCCGTCGGCAAAATCGATCTGCCGCGCGGTGGTGCTCACTGGTCGCCCCGGAAAAATCGGCTTATGTAATGGCGCACGGCATCCCGCGAAACAACGTGGTCATCCGGTTGTCGGTGCGCGACTTGTCGCAGCGCACGCCGGTGGACCGGATGGCGCCGACCGAACGTTGACATGGCGCTCATTATTGCCCGCGTACGCAGTGGGTGGTCATTGGTTTGACTTAGCGATGCTGTGGAATACCAACGACGCGGGCCCGGCCGCACAGCGGTGCCGTCGTTGGCTCGTTGGGTGCTGTCAGCGATCCTTCGTTAGTCAGGTCTGCAGACGGGTTGCGGCCACGTCCGGTGCTCCGCATCCGGCGTGGGCTCGGCTTACTCGGCGCATCTTCAGACATCGCCGTTGCGACGATCAACGACAACCAAAAAAACCCTGCAGCCCCACGCTTTTGGCGAGCCATCTCGGAATCGGCGCCGGTATCGGGGCTCGGCCGCATGGCCCACCGACAACATCGTGGTGACGTTCGTCTCCCACATCCGTGGCATCGCAACAGGATCCGGCGATTGCCGGCCTGGAACCGCCAGCACTGCGTGCTGTGCGCAATTTGATCCGACGATGATCCGCAGGTGCCTCGTCCCGACCCATTTGCCAGCTTCAACGACTTGGTCACTACGGACCTGGGGCACACGCCCACCCGACCCCGCAGCGGGATAACGTTGCCCACCTTAGCTATTCAATGTCGAACAGGAGCGAGGACATCACTCAGTAGACCTTATCCACACTTGTCGACAGTCCGTTGTCGCACGTCACGGTGACATGAAAGGTAGAGCCTGTCGCGGGTCCCTCGCTCGAGCCTTGAGGAATCCTCGCCTCCTCCGAGCCGGTTACGGTGAAAGCATGCTCCGCGTTGTAGTTGATGCCCGCGGCAACACCCGCCACCGCAACGGACCTTAACACGCAACCCACCGCGGACTGGTTTGCGTTATTGGCAATCGACACAAAGGCCGCGGTGATCGGCTCGTCGTACCTCAACACCAGCTGCGGTGGCGGAGGAGGCGGCGGAGGAGGCGGCACTACCACCTCTGGGGGGTCCCACGTTGGAGTTGCTGCACGGCGGGGTGCCGGCGCGGGGGGTTCCGCCGCGGCGGGTTCCGGCGGTGGCGGTGCCGCCGCTGGGGGTGGCGGCGCTGGGGGTGCCGGTGGCGGTTCCCAAATGTCGGTCGCAATGAGCGAGTAGCTCGCCGACCACAGAGTGCTCGTCCCGGTTGCGCCGCCAGGCGCGGTGCCCGGCTCGCGCGGCTCCGACACGACAATTCCGGCCCCGGCGACCAACGCAGCAGCCGCAATGAGAATGCCGGGGCGCCGGTACCACGACGAACCGGCATCCGTAGGTTCGGCCGTCCGGGTGGCGCCAGGAGTCGCGTCGAACACCTTCATCGCGCACCCCCCCGGGCCCAAAGCCCCCAAGACGGGGGTTTCCGGAATACACGAGCTGCCTGCAGACAAGAGTCGGCATTGGTCAAACAGGGGCGCAGGTAGTCCTGTGTCATGGCACTGCTTTCTGCGAGTTGTCGGGGGGCCCGATCGCCGGGGTTTCGACATGTCGAAAGTGTGCCCCTCCAGATACAACCTGGTATCGAGTAGAGGGCTACTCGAAATCTCTAGCGGTGCCCGCCGCTGGCGCACAACTCAGCCCCAACCCTGACCGGCCAACGGCGAGGGACATACTTTCCAGCATCAAGGCGTGATCGTGGTCTTCTGGACGATCACTGGTGCCCCAGCCCTCAACGCGTCGGCGTCGGCCTCCGGACTCTCGGCCTTGATCTGCAGTAGATAGATGCCATCCTTGCCTTGGATGACCACCGTGTTCTGGGCAACCATTCGCGGCACGCCGTTCTTGGTGTACAAGCCGTTGAGTCTGGATGCGGGAAAGCCACTCAGTGTGGCCCTTATAGCGTCGCCACCGTCAAAGCCTGGCAGGTTCTTGACCTCACCGGGTGCAACAGCCAACAGCTTGTCCGTATCGACATTGCCCGTCAACTTCTCGACGGTCGCGGTGATCTTGGGCGGGTCGTCGGGATTGGACGGTGTGTTGAACACGATTCCGAAATACTGGGCGTCGCCGCCTTCGGGAATTTGCGTCCAGCCCTCGGGAACTGGCAGGTCGATCGTCGGCGCACCCGGTGTGCCGGGTGTGACCGTCGCCGCCTGGATGTTGTTGTTCTTTAAGTAGTCGGCAATCGTCTCGTTGGGGCCCGACGGCGGCTCGGACGTCGAGGGGGCCGAGGTGGTCGCCGCGGACGTTGATGTCGAGGTCGATGTCGGCGCGTTCGACGATTTCGAGCTTTGAACCACGGCCACGATCGTCACGGCGACGCCGATGACCACAATCAAAGCGGCAGCGGCAAACCACCTGCCGGATCGCCCGCGTCGTTGGACGTCCACTGGAGCCGGCGGTGTAGCGGTGCTCGGAGGCGCTGGGGTCGTCGTCTGAACTAGTGGCTGTGGTGCGGTCGCTTGTTCCGCAACTTCGGCTGTCTCGCGCAGGTTCAGTCGGGCTGTCTTGAGCAGCGCGGCGGCGTCACGGTAGCCCGGCTGCTCCTGCTCGATCGCAGCTAGCAGGTCGGCGGATTGCTTCCACTGTTCTTGGTCTAGGTGGTTGAGGGCCTGCGCATACCGGTCGGCGAGTTCGGCTCCGCGAACCCTGGCCTTCGCGTCGGAGACGATCCCACCCGGGTCGTAGTTGTCCGGGTCGATTCGAGCCAGCTCGCCCGCGGCGGCCACGACGGCATTCCATTGCCCGGCCTGATGCAGGGCTGTGATCTCATCCACCAGTGCTTTCCGCCGCTGTTCCATGCGTGCCTGGTCAAGGCGAGCACCGACGTCGGGGTAGGCCGGGTCGAGGGCGGTCAGATTTTCCAACGCGGTCACCACGATGTCCCAGTCACGCTCAGCGGCGGAAGCCTCGGCCTTGCTCGACCAGAAGGCGATGTCTCGTTGTCGGCGTGCCTCGTTCAGCCTTGTTTCGACCCGCCCCTCGCCCGGAAAGGAGGCCTGCAGAGTCTCGAACCGTTCTACGGCTTCGGCCCAGCGTTTGGCGAAAAAGGCACTCAGTGCGTCAGCCCACTGGGGATCGGCCAGCAGGTTCCCCCGCCCGACGGGTACCTCCGGCGGAGTCGACGACTGCTCCTCATGAACACCGGAGGCCACCCCCTGTGCCCTGCGCGGTTCTGTGTCGGGTTCGGCGTCAAGGACAAGAATATTGGCCAGGGTGCGGTCTACGTCGGCATACAGGTCGCCGCGTCTGCTGAACATCTCCAGCACGTATCGTCCGCCGCGACGCTCCTCGGCGTCCGGAGAGCGCTGCGCGGGCTCCAACTGGATCAGGATCTGATGTTGCTGCTGTTGTGTCAGCGGCTCCGGCTGACCCACCTGCTCCACCAGATCGGACAGGTAAGAAAGTGGGGCGGCTGGGGGTTCGGGTAACTGCTCGGGTACAGGTGGTGCCGGTGGGATGGTTCCCAGTGCACCGGCCAGGGCGAACGCTGCCTCTCTCCCTGACTGCGAATAATCGATGATCTGGCGCATCGAGAGGGTGCGGGGAAGAGCGTCCGGAAGCCGCTCCACCGCAAGCGGTAGCACCGGCTTGTTCAGCGCCAACGCCCAGTCCAACTCCCGCTTGCACGCCACCGAGCTCAACGTGTGGCCGGAGACAATCGCCACGAATACATCGGAGTCGGCGATGCGCTGCAGAATCTCGTGCCACCAAGTTTGGCCGCCCCGAAGCGACGAATCCACCCAGGTCTGGTAGCCCAGCGCATGCAGATCGCGGACCAGCGCTTCGACGTCAGGCTTGTTCTCGCGGGCATATGAAATGAACAGTTGCCGCATGCCACCCCCCGAGAACTCTGGTGTCAGGGTCGGGGTCGACGACGGCCTCGCCGACCAGACCTGGTTCGGCGCGCTCGAGCCAGGACTTCAACGCCAGCGCCTCAATGCTGTCGCGGCTGGAATGACTCACAAAAACCCTAGACACAGATGAATCGTGCACGTTGAACTGGCCGTGTGGATGAGTAATCGACTACTTCATTTTGGCCGACGGGTCTTTTGGCGTTTACCTACTTCTGTCAACGCGGACGGGAGGTGTGCAGGTCTCATTACCGATGCGGCGCGGTTGTCCGCGTTTGATCCAGTTGGGGAATTGGCGCAGGCCGCGCAATTTGTAGCGGATTGGGTTTCGGCGTTTTGAAATGGCGGTACTAGTAGATCCCGCCGTCAGGCATCTTGACAGAATGCGCCGGTTCGACAGGCGGTGCGATGGGCAGGGGCGACAATCCGTGGGTGCTCGATTGCGCTGCGGATGCGTAAATCCCGGTGGCCAGGGCCGAGATCGAACCGGCGACCTTCCGCTTTTAGGTCGAGGATTCTCGACACGCCGCGGTGGTTGCCAATCGTTCTGTGTCACAACGTGGTTGGGAACTTCATACTTCCGGTAGGTTCTCGACGATTCTCGGCGTGTCGCGGGTATAAGCGACGAATAAGCGTCAATTCGTGGCGGCGGCCAGGCGCAGGTCGCCGCTCGGGTTCCAGAGGTTCCGGTTTGGCTGCCCTTGCCGGAAAATGAGCCCACGCGAAGGGACGCTGTGACGCTTCGACGCAATCCGAATGGTTCGCTAATCTCGTTCCAGCAGACCCATCAGGTGCCTTGTAATCCAGGTCGCAGGTTTGATCCCTGCCAGGGCGACAGGTCAGGGCGCGTTTATGGCGCGTTCGGGCAACGCTGGCAATAGCGGTCCGATTGAACGCGCCGGGCAGTGCAGGCGGCTCTTGCCGGTGCCGATGTCGCGCTGGTCGAGCTCTTCGACCGCGCGCACGCGCGATGTCCGACAGCAGCCGGATGTCGGGGTGACGACGAACCTGCGATCCAGACGCGTGGCGAGGTCGGCCGGGCTGGCCGCTCGCCGCCGGGCACGGCAGGAAGCCAGGATGCGCGCCGCGACCAGCGTGGGCACCCGGTCGGCCACCCGACATCCAAGCACCCGCAGCAGGCGCGGCTGGCCCTTGGCCGGGCCGGGTGCACCGATTGCTCCCCCGGGAACGGCAACTTGCGGCGCTGTGTCAGCTCGCCACGGCGAATGATCGGGTCCACCAGGTCAACTCTTGGCGCACGTTTCCGACACCCGCAGTTTGATCTGTGGCTCACGCAACTGGTCGGTGGTCAGCGCCTCGGCGCCCGTCGGCGTCGAGGTCGAGCGGATCAACCGCATTTCCCGAACCGGATTTGCCGCCAGCACATTGTTCAGTACCGCAAGCTGCAGCGCCCGACGCAGGTACTCGCGAACAGCCTTGCCGTGGTGCGCACTGCGCACTCAACGGCGGCTGAAAATTGACCCCTTGGCCCGTTTGCTTAGCGTCTAAGTCCTCATTCCGTCACGGTTAGGAACCAAAGGAGTGACGCGAGAATCCTACGATTTGGCCCGCCACCGGGTCGATCAGGCTGGCAGCCGTCAGCAGTACTGGGCGAGCTGCCTGGCTTCGTCAGGCGCGGTGAATCGCGCCTCCTCATCGAGGCCATGGCTGACTCCCTCGAAGTGGACGAGAACCACCGGATACCTGTTGGAACCCCGGTACGCCATGGCGCCTATCCGCGACGGACACACCCCGGTCGTGCCGATCTCCACCTCTTCGAGTGACGCGGTGACGTAGGTCTCGTAGGAGGTAGCAGTTCTGATCCGCGCGACCGGTCTCGGCGACGTGTCCGGGATCGGCGGAGGGCGCGAAGCGTCCTGCGCCGTTCCCAAGAAACAATGTGCGCATCAATCGCGGGATGGTTCACATCGCAGCACCCGCTTGTCGTACTACTTCATGGGCAAGGACAACATCACCTTCCACTCCCAGATCTGGCCGGCCGAGCTGCTCGCCTACGCCGGCGGAGGGTCGCACGGCGGCGCGCCGCACACCTACGGTGTGCTCAACCTGCCCACCGAGGTCGTCAGCAGCGAGTTCCTCACGATGGAGGGCCTCAAGTTCTCCTCGTCGAAGAAGGTCGTCATCTACGTGCGCGACCTGCTGGCCCGCTACCAGCCCGACACCTTTCGCTACTTCGTCGCGGCAGCCGGCCCGGAGAGCCAGGACAGCGACTTCACCTGGGCGGAGTTCGTGCGTCGCACCAACGACGAACTCGTCGCCGGCTGGGCAACCTCGTCACCGCGCCGCGACGCTCATCGCCAAGAACTTCGGGGAGATCCCGACCGCCGGGCCGCTGGAGGAAGGTGACGTCGCCCTGCTCGCGCGCGTCGAGGAGACGTTCACGGCGGTGGGCGACCTCATCGGCCGCCACCGGCAGAAGGCCGCCATCAGCGAGGCAATGAAAGCGGTGGGCGAGGTGAACAAGTACATCACCGACACCGCGTCGTGGACTTTCACAGGCGAGGACCAGCGCGAGCGGCTCGCGACGGTGCTGCACGTGCTCGCCCAGTGCGTCGTCGACCTGAACACGATCCTCTCTCCCTTCCTCCCGCACGCAGCGAACGCGGTTGACCGGGTATACGGCGGGACCGGCAACCTGCAGCCGATGCCCCGGATCGAAGAGGTCAGTGACCTCGACGACGGCAGCCGTGCCTACCCGGTGATCACCGGTGACTACTCCGGGGTGCGTGCGTGGCGCCGGACACCAGTCGC
>Ga0207648_10000630_pt1 | contig 39502 bp, 38 predicted proteins | sample KBSMisM32_FD_184310 | JGI IMG/M metagenome (GOLD analysis project Ga0207648, IMG submission 184310) | Miscanthus rhizosphere microbial communities from Kellogg Biological Station, Michigan, USA - KBS Miscanthus M3-2 (SPAdes) (version 2) | ecosystem: Host-associated > Plants > Roots >... | reverse complement strand
CTCGCCGAGCAGACCGAGCTCGTCCACGGCGAGCAGCGGCTCGCCGTCGTAGAAGATCGTGCCCTCGGCGAGGGCGACCTCGCAATCGGGTCCGGCGCCGTGGCAGAAGGCGACTCGCCGTGCGCAGCCGCCGAGGTCGACATCGGCCAGCGCCGGCTCGTCGGCGTTGTAGACGGCGAGGTCGTCGTTGCCCTGGTTGGCGAAGATCCGCAGCTTCGCGTGCAGGTAGGCGCCGAGGTCGGCGTGGCGATCGAGGTGGTCCGGCGCCAGGTTGAGGAAGACCGCGCACTCGGGCGCGAAGGCGACGCTGTCCTCGAGCTGGAAGCTCGAGGCCTCGCAGACCACGGTCGCCTCGGAGTCGACCTCGCCGACGAGCGAGGAGAGCGGCGTGCCGACGTTGCCGGCGACCGCGGCCGGCTCCCCCGCGGTCCGGTAGACGTGCCCGAGCCACTCGACCACCGTCGTCTTGCCGTTGGTGCCGGTGACGGCGACGAAACGGTTGGGGATCGCCCGCCAGGCCAGCTCGAGCTCGCCGACCACGTCGATCCCCCGCTCGAGCGCCGCTGCGATCACCGGCGCCTCCCGCGGCACCCCCGGGCTCTTCACCACCGTCCGCACTCCCTCCAGGAGCGCCAATCCGTCCGCATTCAGGACGACTTCGACACCCGCCCCCCGCAGCCCTGCCGCCCCCTCCGGATGCCCGGAATCGACCGCCTTCACGGCCTCACCCCTCCCCGCCAGGAGCCTCGCCACCGCCTGCCCCGACCTCGCCAATCCAACCACCAAGTACGGCCCGCCCGGTAGCGGCGGACGGTCCTTCCTCGGCGGTGGCGCGCTCATCGGCCATAGCTTCGCGCCCCGGCCGGTCAGCCCTGTCGAACCTGCTCAGCGATGCAGGCCGCGACGACGCGCCAAGCGCCTCGCCAGGCGGGCGGCGGCGCGCTCATCTCCAGCTAGGTTCGCGCCCCCAGCCGGTCGACCCCTGTAATGAAGGCATCGCGCTGACGAGGGGTCCAGCACTCCTTCCCCAAAACACTCAAGCGCGGCTCCTGCCGCGCGTTTTGGGGAGGGGGTGCTGGACCCCATGCCCACCGCAATCCTCAGCGTCCGATCGACTGCTGATACAGCGTGAACCCGATCCCGGAGCAGACAGCGGCGACGATCCAGAAGCGGAGCATGATCTTGGTCTCCGACCACGCCATCATCTCGAAGTGGTGGTGCAGCGGCGCCATCAGCAGCACGCGGCGACGGAAGGTCTTGAAGGAGAAGACCTGGATCGCGACGGAGAGCGCCTCGATCACGAAGATGCCGCCGATGATCAGCAGCAGCACCTCGGTCTGCGTCATCACGGCGAGCGCGCCGATCGCGCCGCCGAGGCCGAGCGAGCCGGTGTCCCCCATGAATATCGACGCCGGGAAGGCGTTGAACCAGAGGAAGCCGATGCAGGCCCCGACCAGGCAGGCCGAGAGCAGCGCCAGGTTCTGCTGCTCGTTGGTGACGAAGGCGATCGCCGTGTAGGCGAGAAGCACGATCGCGCAGGAGCCGGCCGCGAGGCCGTCGAGGCCGTCCGTCAGGTTGACGCCGTTCGAGGTGCCGGCGATGACGAGGAAGACGAGCACGAAGTAGAGGACAGGGCCGAGGTCGATGCTGGCATCGCCGATGCGGAAGTAGAGGATCGGCTCGAGGCCGACCTCGTGCCGCGCCACCCACCAGAGGCCGAAGGCGAGGATCAGCTGGAAGAGCAGCTTCCAGCGCGCCGACAACCCGAGCGAGCGCCGCTTGACGATCTTGATGAAGTCGTCGGCGAAGCCGATCGCGGCGCAGCCCATCGCCACGCCGAAGACGGCGAGGCTCTGCGGGTCTCGGTTGGAGAGAACCAGATACGGGACGCAGATCGAGGCGAAGACGATCAGGCCGCCCATCGTCGGCGTGCCCGCCTTGGCGTGATGCTCCTGCGGGCCGTCCTCGCGGATGTGCTGGCCGAACTCCTTCACCCGCAGGTACTCGATGAACTTCGGGCCGAGGAAGATGCAGATCAGCATCGCCGCCATCCCGGCGATCAGCACTTCACCCATCGATCAGCTCCGACAGGGTCTCCGCGACGATCTCGAGCCCGGCCGACCGCGATCCCTTGACGAGGACCGTGTCCCCCGCCTGAAGGCGAGCCGCGAGCAGCTCGGCTGCTTCCTCGGGCGTGCCGACCAGCTCGTCGGGGTCATAGTCGCGGGCCGGCGCCCCGACGCCGACCAGCAGCTCGACCCCCGCCCCGCGCGCCTGCTCTCCCACTTCGCGGTGGTAGCGGGGCGCCTCGGGCCCAAGCTCGGCCATCTCACCCAGCACCGCGATCCGGCGACCGTCGCCGATCGAAGCGAGGTGGTGGAGCGCCGCGCGCACCGAGACCGGGTTGGCGTTGTAGCAATCGTTGACCAGGACGATTCCGTCCCCCATTTCGAGGCGCTCGCCCCGGAAGCGTGAGAACCCTATGTTCGCAACGCGATCGGCCATCTCCCCGAGCGGCACCCCGAGGGCGACGCCGGCGGCGATCGCGGCAAGCGCGTTTTCCAGGTTGTGGGCCTCGGAGAAGGGGAAGTGGAAGAACTGGCGCCCCCCAGGCGCCTCGACCAGCGCGTCGGTGACCCCATCCGTGACGCTGCTCTCGACCGCTTGCACGTCCCCGCCGGGACCGAAGCGGAGCAGATTCGGAGCCGTCGAGAGGTGCGCCTCCAGCGACCCGGCGTCGACCGGAGCGATCGCGACGCCCGTGCGCGGCAGCGCCTTCAGCACCTCGGCCTTCGCCGCGGCGATCGCCCCGAGCGATCCCAGCAGCTCGACGTGCACCGGCCCGACGTTCGTGATCACCGCGATTTCGGGCTCGGCGATCGAAGCCAGCTCGGCGATCTGACCGGGCCCGCGCATCGCCATCTCCAGCACCATCGTTTTCGTGCCCTCGGGCGCCCCGAGGATCGTCAGCGGCAGGCCGATCTCCGTGTTCAGGTTCTCGCGGTTGGCGTGAACCGGGCCCGCCAGCAGGGCCCTCGCGATGTCCTTGACCGAGGTCTTGCCGACCGAGCCGGTGACGCCGACCACCCGGGCGCCGAGCGTCCGGCGCCAGCCGCGCGCGAGCGCCTGCAGGGCGGCGAGCGGGTCGGAGGCGGCGAAGATCCAGGCTCCGTCGAGGTCAGCGGCGTGCTCGGGCGTGACCACGACGCCCCAGGCGCCGGAGTCGATCGCCTCGGCGGCGAACTCTCCTCCATCGACCCGCGCGCCGCGCAGGCCGAAGAAGAGATCGCCTGGACCGGTGTCGCCGGAGTCGATCGTCCCCCGCCGCGGAAAGCGCGACTCGCCCCTGCCGATCAGCTTCGACCGGGTCACCGCCGCGATCTGCTCGGGCAGGAGCTTCAAAGCTTCCGCAGCTCCTCGCGGGCGACCTCGCGGTCGTCGAAGGGGACCTTGCGGCCACCCTCGAATTCCTGGCCCTGCTCGTGGCCCTTGCCGGCGATGACGACCACGTCGCCCGTGCGCGCCGCGCGAAGCGCTAAGGCGATCGCGGCACGACGGTCCGGCTCGACCTCGGCGGCGGCGCCGTTCTCGATCCCACTCAGGACCTCCTCGATGATCGCGCCGGGGTCCTCGGAGCGCGGGTTGTCGGAGGTGACGATCGCCAGGTCCGAGAGCGAGCTCGCGGCGCGCCCCATCTTCGGCCGCTTGTCGCGATCGCGGTCCCCGCCGGCGCCGAAGACGGAAAGCAGCCGCCCGTCGCCCAGCTCGCGCGCCGCCCGCAGCACGTTCTCGAGCGAGTCGGGGGTGTGGGCATAGTCGACGAGGACGGCAAACGACTGGCCCTCGTCGACCGGCTCGAGGCGACCCGGAACGCGCTCGGCGCGGGCCAACCCGTCGGCGATCGCCTCGGGCTCCACGCCCATCTCCCGCGCCGCGGCGTAGGCGCCGAGCGCGTTGGCGACGTTGAACCGCCCCGGCAACCCCGTTCGCAGCTCGACCTGACCGTTTACGGCGAACGTCGAACCGGCCACGTCGAAAGAGGCGTCGCGAGCCATGTAGTCGGCTGGCGCGCCGGCAGCGGAGAACGTCACGCACTCGAATTCGTCGGCCAGGCGTCCGCCGAAGGGGTCGTCTACGTTGACCACGGCCGTCTTCGGCCTCATCTCGAAGAGGCGTCGCTTGGAGCGAAAGTAGCTCTCCATGTCGCCGTGGAAGTCGAGGTGATCCTGGGTCAGGTTGGTGAAGAGCGCGAGCTCGAAGTGGACCGCATCGCAACGGTGCAACTCGAGCGCGTGCGAGGAGGCCTCCATGACGCAGGCTTCGTCCCCCGCCTCGAGCATGCGCCGGAAGGTCGCCTGCAGGTCGATCGCCTCGGGCGTGGTCCGCTCGGCGCCCTCGTCCCGTCCACCGACCACCTGCCGCACCGTCCCGAGCAACCCGCACTGGACCCCCGCCGCCTCGAGGACCTCGCGCACGAGGAACGCCGTCGTTGTCTTGCCGTTCGTCCCCGTGATCCCGACGACCCGCAGCTCCACCGTGGGATCTCCCCAAAACCGCGCCGCCAGCGGAGCCATCGCCGCCCGCGCGTCCGGCACGACCGCCTGCGCCACGCCCACGTCCAGCTCCCGCTCGACGACCAGCGCCGGGGCGCCCGCCTCGACCGCCTGCGCCGCGAACTCATGCCCGTCGACCTTCTCCCCCGGCACGCAGAAGAACAGCGTCCCGGGGCCGACTTTCCGGCTGTCATATGCAAGGGATTCGATCTCAACGGAGCCGTCGCCGACGATCCGGGCACCGCCAGCTCCGCCGATGAGCTCTGCCAATCTCACGGCGCCGATTCTAGGTTGGGCGCCGGGTGCCCCTCGCCCGCGGCTTGTACTTTTTCGTCAGCCACCTCGCGGCGCTAGCTATATCCGATCCACCGAAAAAGTTGAGCGGAGAGGGGTGCCCGGCGCCCAACCTCTATTCCGGTGCTACTCCGAGATACGGCAACGCGAATTCCGCAATCCTGCCGAAGGCCGGCGCCGCCACCGACCCACCGTAGATTTCGCCCTGCGGCTCGTCGACCACCACGCCGACCAGCAGCTGCGGATGCCGCGCGGGGGCGAAGCCGATGAACGAGGCCACGTACTTCGTTTTCGAGTAGGTCCCGTTTTCGGCGACCTGGGCGGTCCCGGTCTTGCCGGCGAGGGTGTAGCCGGGGACGCTCACCTCCGAAGCGGTGCCGCCGGGCGCCAGCACCCCCTCGAGCATTTCGCGCACCTGCTCGGCGACGCCGGCGTCGATCACCCGGCGCCCCTTCGGCTCGGGCACCGGTTCTTCGCCGACCTTCTCGATCAGCTGCGGGCGCCGCAGGATGCCGCCGTTGGCGATCGCCTCGTAGCCGGCCATCATCTGCATCGGCGTCACCGCGAGTCCCTGGCCCATCGGCAGGTTGCCGATCGTCGAGCCGGAGTATTCGTCGAGGGCCGGGACGATCCCCCGCTCCTCGCCGGGGAACTGGACCCCGGTCGGACGGCCGAAGCCGAAGCGGTCGATCCAGCGGCTGAAGCGGGTGGGGCCGACTTCGAGGCCGATCTCCACCGCGCCGACGTTGGAGGATTGGGCGAGGATCTGAGCGACCGTGAGATCGATCGGCGGCCGTTCCTCGGCGTCTTCGATCACTCGGTCGGCCACGTGCAGTTGCGAGGGCAGGTAGAAGGACGTCTCCGGCGTCACCAGTTTTTCCTCCAGCGCGGCCGAGACGGTGAACGCCTTGAAGGTCGAGCCCGGCTCGTATGTGAAGCCGGTCGCGCGGTTCATCAGGTCTTCCGGAGTCGCCGCGGAGAGATCGCTCGGATCGACCGGAGGCCAGTTGGCCATCGCCAGGATCTGCGAGCTGCGGGGGTCCATGACGATCGCCGTCGCTCCCTTCGGCGAGTAGGTTTCGCCGACTTCGGCGAGGGCCTTTTCGGTCTCCGCCTCGATCGAGGGGTCGAGCGTCAGCTTGACGTCGGCGCCGTTCTCGGCTTCGCGCGACGTTTCCAGGCGGATCGGTTCGCCCGACGCGTCGATCACGACCCGCCTTTCCCCGTCGGTTCCGCGCAGGGTCGATTCCTCGCCGACCTCGAGGCCGGTCAGTCCTTCGCCTTCGGCGCCGACCGAGCCGACGACCTGTCCCGCCAGATCGCCCTGGGGATAGGCCCTGCGGCTGTCGGGGTCCTCGCCGATCCCGGCGAGCCCGAGCCTTTCGATTCGCCTGGCGACCGGCAACTCGACCTGGTGAGCCAGGGCCGAGTAGCCCGTTTCCGCCGTCAGCTCGCCAAGCAGCTTGCTCTCGGGCAGCTCGAGGATCGGCGCCAGCTTCTGTGCCGCCAGCGCCGGTTTGGTCACTTCGGAGGGAACCGCGAAGACGGTTGCCGCCTCTTCGGACACGGCGAGCGGATTGCCGTGACGGTCCAGCAGGCTCCCGCGCAGCCCCGGAAGCGGGATCGATTCGGTCTGCTGGCTGATCGCCTGAGACGCCAGCTTCGACCCCTGGACGCCCTGCAGCCAGAAGGCGCGGCCGGCGACGCCGAGGAAGCAGAGAAGAAATCCGGCGAAGAGAAGGCCGATTCGCCGCTCGATCGCCCGCATTCCGGCTCGCCTAGATGGTTGATGCCACGGCCGCGTGCGACTGGGGGCGCACGTGGCCGAGCAGATCGAGGACGCAGGGCGCAGCCTTTGGCGGCGCCAAAGGTAAGCCCGAGGACGCTGAGATGCGAAGCGCCACGCGCGTCATCCAGATGTGCGGGGTCGTGGCATCAACCATCTAGTAGCCCGGTTCCGCGGCGGCGAGGCGTTCGGCGGCGACGCGAGCGTCGTTCGGGCTCGTCTTCAGGTAGCCGACCTGGTCGGTGGTCGCCGCAACGAGCCCCTGCGCCCCGGCTTCGCTTCGCACGCGGGCGGCGCCCGAGCGCTCGGCGTCGCGGGCGCGCAGAATCGCGTTCTCGGATTGCAGCGCGACGACGTTGCGGTCGATGTGGCCCACCGACGCGGCAAGGCTGAGGGTGACGACGTTGATCGCGACGATCCCGGTGAGCAGGACGCCGAGCACGGCAATCCAGGCGCGACCGCGGGTGAGCCGGACCATCAGGCTGGAGTCGGGCAGCTGACGGACGGCGCCGGCTGCGCCGACCGCGATCGGGATCAGGTGCGCGCCGGGACGGCGCGCCGGCGCACGGTGACGAGCGGGAGCGGTGGCGCGGCGCGCGGTGGCTGCTGTAGCCATCAGGCGACCTCTCCGATCTTCACCGCACCACGCAGATGGGCCGACTTCGCGCGCGGGTTGGCGGCCATCTCCTCGGGGCCGGGCGCGATCGCCCGGCGCGTGAGCAGCTCGGCTTCCGGCTCCCGCCCGCAGACGCAAACCGGCAACTCGGGCGGGCAGACGCACCCGCGCGCCCGCTCGGCCAGGAAGCGCTTGACGCGGCGGTCCTCCAGGGAGTGGAAGGAGATCGCGGCGAGGCGGCCGCCGCGGGAAAGCATCTTCCAGGCCGTCGGCAGCGCGTCCTCGAGCGAGTCGAGCTCGCCGTTGACGGCGATCCGCAGTGCCTGGAAGGTGCGCTTGGCCGGGTGACCGCCCCCGAAGCGCGCCGAGGCCGGCATCCCCGCCTTGATCGCGTCGACCAGCTCCGAGGTCGTCGCCAGCGGCCGGCGGCGGACGATCTCGCGGGCGATGCCGCCTGCGTAGCGCTCCTCGCCGAAGCGACGCAGGACCTGCGCCAGGCGCGACTCGGGCCACTCGTTGACGATGTCGGCGGCGCTCAGCTGCTGGCGCGTGTCCATTCGCATGTCGAGCGGCGCGTCGTAGGAATAGGAGAAGCCCCGCTCCCAGGCGTCGACCTGCATCGAGGACATTCCGAGGTCCATGTAGACCATGTCTGGGCGGATGCCTTCGCCGCGCAGGGTGCGAAGCCCTGCCGCGAAGTCGGCGCCGAGGAAGCGTGTCTCGCACGGCGCCGTCGCCGCGAACTCCTCGTAGCGGGCCTCGGCGGCCGGATCGCGGTCGATGCAGACCAGGGTCCCGGCGGGGCCGAGCGCCGCGGCGACCATGGCCGCGTGACCGCCGCCGCCGAGGGTGCAGTCGACGGCGAGCTGCCCCGGCTCGGGGGCAAGCAGGTCGACCAGCTCCGGGGCGAGGACGGGCTTGTGCTCGATCGCCATCAGAAGAAGGGTTGCGCTATCCAAGGTCGGGCTTGCGGCGACGGGGCTTGCCTGCGCTCGCAGCGCCATCTCACTCCGCCCCTCCGCTCGCGGCCAGGCCCTCGGCGATCTCCGGCGCGGAGGAGTCGAGCTCGGCCTCCTGCTTCGCCCAGGCATCGGCGTTCCAGATCTCCAGGTACTCCCCCGCCCCGATCACCACGCAGGGCCCGGCGAGGCCGGCGTGCTCGATCAGCGGCTTGGGCACGCGGATGCGCCCGGCGGAATCGAGCTTCTCGTCGAAGGAGCCGCCGTGGAAGCGGCGGCGCAGCTGGCGGGCGTCGCGCCCGAAGGGGCTGTGCGGCGAGAGGAAGCGGTCGGAGAGCTGCTCGAACTCCTCGGTCGTGTGCACCCAGACGCAGGGGTCGAAGCCCTTGGAGAGAACAACGCCGTCGGAAAGCGCTGCCCTGAACCGCGAAGGGACGGTGAGGCGATCCTTGGAGTCGAGACTGTGCTCGTAGAGGCCCCGGAATGCCACCGCTTCGGTCCTTTCTCTCCTGGCCTGGGATTTGAGTTAGGACCGAGGTGATGAGGTGGGAGGAACCTCACCACCCCGGTCCTGGGCTTCAACTCGCGGGGCACCGTATCCCATTTTGTCCCACTTTGCAACACGACCACCCAATGCAAGTGCATTTGCACCACCAGATCGCCCCCGGGTCCGGGGTCACCCGCGAAAAGGCAGCTGCTAACGGAAGCTCGAGAAGAAGAGATCCGCGTTGGCGATCAGGGCGGCGGCGATCATCAATAGGACTGACGGCACCAGGACGAGGGCGACGACGAGCTGGATCTTGGGAGCGGCGCGGGCGGCTCGCTCCTCGACGGAGCGGCGCTGGTCGCGGCGCAGCGCGCTTGCCTGCCGCCGAAGCTGATCGGCGAGGGGCGAGCCGTATAGGCGGGAGCGCTCGATCGCCGCGCAGAGCGTCGCCATCTCGCTACCCGGGACGCGTACGCGCAGCGAGCGCAAAACAGCCGACATCGGTTGCCCCGAAGAGATCTCGGCATCCGCGATGGCCATCTCCCGCGCGAGCGCTCCATCGCCTGAGCGGGCGAGATCGGCGAAGCCGGCGGCGGAAGTCCGCCCCGCCTCGGCGGCGACGGCGAGCAGGTCGAGCGCGTCGGGCAGCAGGGCGACGATCCGGCGCAGGCGCAGGCGCTCCCGCCGCTGCCGCGCCGCGTCCGGCAGCAGAACCCCGGCCGCGGGAAGTCCGGCCAGGACGAGGAGCGAGAGGCGACCGGGCGCGACGGGCGCGACGAGCAGCGCGCCGACCCCGCCGGACACACCGCCGGCCAGTCGGGCCGGCCAGTCGGCCGCCCTCATTCGACGATCCGAGAAAGACGCCGGATCGCAAGGAAGCCGACCCCCTGCAAAGACGCCGCCGCCGCCATCAGCACGACGGCGGCCGGCGTCGCGAGCAGCTTGGCTGCGAAGCCGGGCTGGACCAGCTCGGCGAACAGGGCGCCGCCACTCGGCATCGCAACGACCAGCAGGCCGGTGAAACGCGCCTGTGCGGTCGCGGCACGCGCGTCCTCGGCGACGCGCTCGCGCTCGGCGGCGGCCTCGGCGAAGCGGCGCAGAAGCCCGCCGAGGTCGCCGCCGGCGAGGCGCTGGCTGATCAGCACGGCCGCGAGCGCATCGACGCGCGGCGAGCGCATGCGGCGACGCCACCCGTCGACCGCGGCCTGCGTCGGCGAGCCGAGCTCGAGCTCGGCGCCGAGCCTCGCCAGCTCGACTGCGGCCGGTCCATCCAGCGAGGTGGCCGCGGTCGCGAGCGAGGCGCGCAGCGAGCGGCCGGCGCCGAGCGAATCGGCGACGGCGAGCGCGACGTCCGGCAGGGCGCGCTCGACCGCGCTGCGATAGCGACGGCGGCGACGGTTGAGAAGCGAGGCGGCGATCGCGGGACCGGCGACGGCGAGCGGCACGGCCAAGCCCGGCCCTGCGACGAACCAGCCGCCGACGGTCGCCGAGACGGCGCCCAGCAAGGCCAGACGGCGCCGCTCGGGAGCCGTCGGGACATATCCCTCACGCCCGGCGCGCAGCAGCGGCTCGAGCGCACGATCGATCCAGCCGGCTACGGCCGGGGTCGCCAGGACCGCCTCTCGCGCCGCGACGGCGGCGAGCCCTCCGGCCGCGGCGCCCGCGACCGTCAGACCGAGATCCGGCTCTCCGCTCATGCCGACGCCGGCACGTCGAGCGCCCGCGCGCCGGTCGCGCCAGCGGCCCGCACCACCTCGGCGATCTCGCCGACCCGGCGGGCGCCGTCAGGCGCCCGCTCGAGATGGACGACCAGGTCGACGCCGCGCTGCACCTGTTCGGCGATCGCGGCATGCGGGAGGCCCACGCCGGCCATCAGCGCCAGCGTCTCGATGCGGGCCAGCGCGTCGCTTGGCGAGTTGGCGTGGACCGTGGAAAGAGCGCCGTCGTGGCCCGTATTCAGCGCGGTCAGCAGGTCGAGCGCCTCGGGGCCGCGCACCTCGCCGATCACGATCCGGTCGGGCCGCATGCGCAGCGCGTTCCGCACGAGGTCGCGAACCGTCACCTCGCCGCGTCCCTCGACGCCGGCCGGACGGCTCTCGAGCCGAACCACGTGCGGTTGCTGCAGGCGCAGCTCGGCCGCGTCCTCGATCGTCACCACCCGCTCGGCCGGGTCGACGAAGCTGGAGAGAGCGTTCAGCAACGTGGTCTTCCCCGAGCCGGTGCCGCCGCTGACGAGGATGCTGCGGCGAGCCGACACCGCCTCCCGCAGGGCGTCGTGCTGCTCTTCGGTGAGCGTGCCGAGCGCGACGAGATCGCGGGGTCCCGGGCGCTGCGCGCCGAAGCGACGGATCGAGACGGCCGGCCCGTCGATCGCAAGCGGCGGGATCACGACGTTGACCCGCGACCCGTCCGCAAGGCGCGCGTCGACCATCGGGCTGAGCTCGTCGACCCGCCGTCCCAGCGGCGCGAGGATCCGCTCGATCGCGTTGCGGAGCTCCTCCTCGTCGGCGAAGACCGCCGGCGCCGGCTCGATCCGGCCGCGGCGCTCGACGTAGACCCGGTCGGCACCGTTCACCATCACCTCCTCGACGGCAGGATCGGCGAGCAGGTCCTCGAGCGGACCGAGCCCGACGGTGTCGCGGAGGATGCGCGCCGCGACCGTGTCGCGGTCGCCGGGCCCGAGAAGCGCGGCCTCGGCGGCAACCAGCTCGCCAACCTCGTCCGCCAGCTCGCTCGCCGGCGTGCGCCCGGCGGCAGCCTCGCCGCGACGTCGCTCGACCAGGCGGGCGCGGAGCGCCGCGGCGACCTCCTCGAGGTGTCGCCGGCGGGTCGCGCTCACCGCTTGTACTCCGTCCCCCGCGCCACCGGCAACAGGGTCAGCTTGCGGGCGAAGCTTTCGGCGGCGATCAGGCGCAACGCCTCGCGCTTGGTCAGCCCGAGCGTCGCGGCCACCGTCCCCCCGGATACGGAATCTTCGGATCCCGGTCCGAGGGCAAGCAGAGGGACCCCAGCCGCCGCCACGTAGGTCCGCCCCCTGCCGGGGCCCATCGGTTCGGTGGTGACGACCACGTCGACCTTCGCGCCGCCCGCCCCGGCGCCGGGGGCGAGCAGCGCTTCCGCACCGCTGACCGCGATCTGCACGGGCCGGCGATCGCCGGCCGTCAGCGCCACGCGACGTCGTGGCCGGGGCGGGCGCAGCTCGGACGCGAGCAGGTATGAGCCGGCCGGAAGTCGCGCCACCGGCGCGAGGCCGATCGCGTCCAGCGGAGAGACCAGGGCGCCCGGCGGGACGAACCGCTCGGGCACTCGCCGCACCCGCAGCGCCTCGGACGCATCGACCGGATTCAGCGGCAGACCGGCTCTCAGGTCACGGACCGCCACGACGACGGGTCGCAGCGGCCCGTAGCCGCGTGCGACCCGGACCCCATACCCGTGAGCGAGCCCTGCCGCGAGCGCCGCCGCGAGCAGCGCGAGCAGCGCAAAGCCGACTGCGCGGACCCGCCGGCTCATGCCGGGACGCCGAGGGCACGATCGTCGAGCGGCAACTCGAGCACGGCGGTGCAACCCCGGCCGGAGCGCTGCAGGACGAAGCGCCCGTTGTGCCGCGAGGCGACGCGGCGGACGACGGCCAGGCCGTGACCGCGCCGGCGCCGTCCGGAGATGCGCGCCAGCATCGTTGCCGGATTGCCCCGGCGCGAGCGCGAGTCCCGGCCCGAGTCGACGACGGCGATGCGCAGCCACCGCTCGCGGCGCCGGGCGGAGACCACGATCGAAGGTCCGCCGTGCTCGATCGCGTTGACGATCAGGTTGTCGAGCGCCTGGGCAAGCGCGCGCCGATCTCCGCACAGCAGAGCCGCTCCCGCGTTCCAGCGCAGCTCGAGAGATCCGTCGCCGAGCCTGACGCGGGCCTGCCAGCGACCGACCGCCGCCTGGGTCAGCGAGCGCGCGTCGATCGCCGCGACGCTCGCTTCGAGCAAGCCGCCGTTGATCTCGCGATCGAGGCGCTCGAGCGCGGCGGCCGCCAGGTCCATCGGGTCCTCCACCCCGCCGGCCGCGGGCGCCCCGGTGGCGAGGGCGACCGCCTGCAGGGGCCGCCGCAACTCGTGCAACGCCTCGTTGAGCGCGCTGCGGCGCCTCCCATTGCGCAGCCCTTGCACCGCAACCGCAGCCGCCATCGAGATCGCAAACGGCCAGCCGGCGACGATCTGCGCCGCCACGGTCATCCGTCGATCAGCCGGTAGCCGTAACCCCAACAGTTGACGACGAAGCGGGCGTGCTCCGGGTCGAGCTTTCGGCGCAGGCGGCTGGCATGTGAGTCCAGGGTGCGCGTCCGCGTCGGGCTGCGATAGCCCCAGACCTCTTCCAACAACTCGCGCTTGGAGAAGACGCGCGCCGGGTCCCTGGCGAGCACGCGCAGCAGGCCGAACTCCTTGTTGGAGAGCTGTACCTCGCGCTCACCGACCCACACCTTGCGGCGGGCCGGATCGATGACGATCTCGCCGACCCGCCAGGGACCCTCGTGCGTGTCCTGGCAGCGTCTCAGCACCGCCGCGATCCGCGCCCGGACCTCCTGGTAGGCAAAGGGCTTGACCACGTAGTCGTCGGCCCCGAAGTCGAGGCCGCGGACCCGGTCGGCGTCGGCGCCGCGACCGGTGAGGACGATGACAGGCAGGCCTGGGTCAAAGCGCGAGGTGACCCCGTCGGCCTCGCGGATCTCGCGCAGGACGTCGAGGCCGGACGCGTCGGGCAGGGAGAGGTCGAGCAAGAGGAGATCGGGGTGGTTGTAGCGGCAGAGGCGCAGCGCGTCGGAGGCGCTGGGCGCGGGCATCACTCCGAAACGGTCCGCCGCGAGGTGGTCGCAGAGGAGCTCGAGGGTCGAGGCGTCGTCCTCGCAGACCACGAGACTGGCGATCTCTTCCCGTTGCGGCAGCATCTGCCCGCACTAAGGACCCGCAGCCGAAAACTCTCCCCCCTCGTCCGCGGGTACCTCGAGAACGGCTGACGCCGTCCGGCAATTTGCGATGCGCCGCGGGCGAACCCCCCGCCGAACGCCAACCACCTCGCCCGCCTCGTCGAGGAAGTAGAGATCGAGCGAGAAGCGCATCCCGAAGGTGTGGACGCTCGAGCAACGCGGGATGAGCAAGCCGTGGCCCGCTTCGGCGCGGTCCAGGCCGGCGAGGCCGAGCAGTCGGGCCCTGAAGCCGATGGCGACAGGCACCTTCCAGCCCAGCACTCGCTTGCTGGCGAGCCTCGAAAGACGCGGCGCCGTCGCCGATTCGTTCATCCGGCTCATTGAGGGTTGGCGGAGCCATGCTCTCCCCTCCCTTCGAGCGACCCGGCTAGCCTCTGGCGATGGGCTCGCCCGGAAGGGTCGCCGTTTTCGGCCCGCACCCGATGCTCTCGATCACCGTCGAGGCGCTGACCAGCGAGGGCGGCGACGAGATCCACCTGCACGCCGCCGGCCAGGGCGTCTGGGTGGCGCGGATGGCGGCGGAGCTGGGCGCAACGCCGATCCTCTGCGGCTTCATCGGCGGCGAGATCGGCGCCGTGCTGAAGCCGCTGCTCGCGCAGATGGAGATCGAGCTACGGCTGATCGAGACCGGCGCCGAGAGCGGCTGCTACCTGCACGACCGCCGCGGGGGAGAGCGCAAGCCGCTGGCGCAGAGCGCCTCGCTGCCACCGACCCGGCACGAGATCGACGAGCTCTTCTCCAGCACGGTCGCCGCCGCGATCGACGCCGACGTGCTCGCGCTCTGCGGTCCCTATCCGGGGGAGGCCCTGCCGCTCGAGATCTACGGAAACCTCGTCGCCGACGTCAAGGCGAACGGCACGCCGGTCGTCGTCGACCTCTCGCCCCCGCGCCTCGACAGCGCCCTGGAGGGCGGTCCCGATCTGGTCAAGATCAACGACTGGGAGCTGGCCAAGTACATCGAGGGACCGGTCGACACCGAGGAGCGCATGCTCGCCGCGGCACGGCGACTGCTGGAGAAGGGCGCCGGAGCGGCGATCGTCACGCGCGCCGAGGAGCCGGCGGTGGTCGTCCGCGAGGGCGACGCCTGGGAGCTGGTCCCGCCCCGCTTCGAGCGCGGCGCTCGCGAGGGCTGCGGCGACTCGATGATGGGCGCCCTCTCGGCCTGCATGGCCGAAGACGTCGAGTGGGAGGAGATGCTGCGGACGAGCGCAGCGGCCGGCGCGGCCAACTTTCTGCGCAGCGGCCTCGGCAGCGGCTCCCGCCAGGTGATCGAAGACTTGGCTGGAAGGGTGGACCTCCGACCCCTGTAACCGGTCGCGACGCTTTTTCGACGCATGACATGGAAAAAACGTTGCGACCGGCTCAGGACTTAGACGACGGGGCCAAAGGGCAACTCGAGCGCCTCCCCCTCGACGATCGCGCGCGGCGCGACGTCTCGCATCCATTCGAGGTGAGGCGCGATCGAATCGACCTCAGCGAGCCGTTCGAACGCCTCGCGCATGTGCAGCGGCCGGCCGCCGTGCGAGGAGTGGGCGTCGCTGCTCAGCACGTGGACGAGGCCGGCGGCGGCGAGCGCCGTCATCCCGGCGGCGAAGCGCTCGCGCAGGAAGAAGTCGGCCGTGGCCTGGACCAGCGCCCCGGCGGCGACCAGCTCGGCGATCCGCTCGTACATGTCGGCGGAGAGGTGCCGCTCCGGGTGGGCGACAAGCGTGCGGTGACCGCGTTCGGCGAGGTGCGCGACCCGCCGCACCAGGCTCTCCGTCAGCGGGCCCGGCGCCGGCTCGAGCAGGATCCAGCGACCGTGGCCGAGGGCGACCCGCGACAGCTCCTCCTCGCTCAGCGCCTCGACCGCGGTCTCGGCCACCTCGCCGCCCTGCAGCACCTTCACCGGGACGCCCGCGACGCGCAGGTGCTCGTTCAGTCCCTCGACCAAGCCGCCGACCTCGTCGATCCGCACGTCGTGGTCGTGGCGGATGTGGGGCGTGGCGCAGATCGCCTCGATCCCGTCGTTCGCGGCCTGGCGCGCCATGCCGAGGCTGTCGTCGAGATCGAGCGCCCCGTCGTCGACCCCGGGCAGGATGTGGCAGTGAAGGTCGATCACCGGCCCGGCGCAGCGTACCGCCGCCGACCGGTGCAACCCCTCTTTCAGGCACGGCGGCACGCATGCATGCGGCTACGATGATCGGCATGATCAGCACCTGCTCTCACTGGGCTTGTGAGGGCGGAATGGGCTTCAACCGTGAATAAGAAAACGACCCGCCGAGGGAACTACGAGTCTGGCTCCGACTACGTGCTCGAGTACGGAGAGCTGCGCTTCGCCTTCAACGAGGAGGACTTCGGGCAGCGCGTCGAGCAGGCCGCGGTGAAGCTCGGCTTCGTCGACCAGGGCCTCAGCGAGGAGGAGCTCGACGACCTGCTCGACCTCGCCGTCAGCGGCGAGATCGCCGAGCCCAGCTCACGGCTCGGCGAGCACATAAACGAGAACTGGGACGACCTGGTCGGCCCCGCCAATCGCAGCCTCGTGCACTGGCTGCGCCGGCTCGTCTTCCGCGGCGCCTGGCTCGACCAGCGCGTCAAGGAGGGAGAGCTCGACGTCGTCTTCGACGAGCGCACCCAGACCTTCGGCTACGTCCAGCCCGAGCGCAGCTCGGAGCTGATCGAGCTCTCCAAAGAGCCGAGCTGGCGCCGCATCGCCTACCGGCGCTGAGCCGGTAGCCGCACGCTACTGCTGGCGCTCGAGCGCCGCGACCACCGTCAGCGAGCCGCTCGTCGAGGCGCCGATGCCGCAGTCGAAGATCTCCCGGGCGACGCCGGCGTCTTCGAGGCGGCTGAGCGAGTCGACGAGAAGGATCACGTCTTCGCCGTCCTCCGCCCTGCGCGCGGCCTGCGCGACGGCGTCGGTTGCGTGACGGTCCTTGCCAGCGGCGACGATCTCGGCCTGCGGGGCCTCGCGGCGCCAGCCGGCCAGCTCCTCGGGGCTGGGGTCGACGAGCAGCGCGATCGGGTCGGTGCCCTTCGAGGCCCCCGCAAGCTCGGCCGCGAGCTCGAGCAGCAGCGCGCTGCAGGCCGCCCGCGTCTCGCCGTAGACGAGCGCCTGGCGACCGGGGGGCGGCAGGAGCAGGTCCGAGGCGCCGACCGCCTTCTTGCGGCGGCCGAAGCGGCGGCGACGACGACGGGGTCGCTCGGGCTCCGAGCCGGTCGCGGCCGCCGGCTTTGGCGCCGGGGCCTCGTCGGGCTCGGCGGGCTTGGCCTCGCGCTTGGGCTCCGCGGGCCGCTTGTCGGCGGGCTTGGCCTCGCGCTTGGGCTCCGCGGGTTTGCGCGGCGCCCGCTCACGGCGGCGGCGCTGAGGGCGCTCGCGTTGGGTCGACTCGCGCCTCGGCTGCGACTTGCGCCCCTCGTCCTTCGCCGGCTTGCCGTCGGAGAGCTTCTCGATCAGCTCGTCGCGACGCAGCATGCGATAACCCTCGATGCCGGCCTCGGCGGCGAGGATGTGCAGCTCGGCGATGTGCTTGGACTCCAGCTCTGTCTTGTTCATCGGCGCAGGAGGTTATTGGAGTGTCAGGCGAGGAAGCCGGCGGGGTCGACACCGGCCTCGGCGGCCGCCGCCGGCCATGCCTCGGCCGCGCGCTTGACGTCGCGTCGCGACCAGCCCAACTCGCTCCCCATCGCCGCGGCGACCGCGCGCACCGAATCGGCGCCGCGCAGCTGAGGCGCGGCGAGGATGCCGAGCCGCGTGCGGCGCAGGAGCACGTCGGCGACGCTGCGCGCCTGCTCGTGACTAGCCGCAACCGCCGCCTCGGCGAGCAGGTCGGGGCGGCCGGGGACGATCGGCCGCGCCAGCTCGGCTCGCTCGCGGGCGAGCGCGAGGACCGTGCGCGCGGCGTGCCCGTAGCGGAAGGCGAGCTGCGCCAGCGCCTCCTCCCCCACGCCCTCGGGCGCGTTCAGGTCCTGCGGACGAGCCTCCATCCCGAGCGGGATCTCGGCCGTGTGACAGGGCGCCTCCCGCCCCTCGCGCTCGACCAGCCGGTCGACCGTCTGCTTCGCCATCCGCCGCCAGGTCGTCAGCTTGCCGCCGGTGATGGTCAGCATCCCGGACGAGGTCTCGTACAGCTCGGCCTTGCGCGAGATGTCGACCGACTTCTTCGGATCGCCGGTGCTGATCAGGGGGCGGACCCCGGCGTAGGCCCCAACCAGGTCGCCGGGGCCCAGCGAGACACCGAAGAAGCCGTTGACCGCGTCGAGCAGGTAGGCGACTTCCTCCTCGCCCGGCCGCGGGCGGTCGACGTCTTCGTCGAAGTCGTTGTCGGTGGTGCCGACCAGGGTGCGGCCGTACCAGGAGAGGGCGAAGATCATCCGGCCCTCGCCGGCGGGGACGATGCAGGCGGCGTCGCCGGTCGAGAGCACCTCGCGGTCGAGCAGCACGTGCGTGCCGCGGCTGGGCGAGATCCGCGGCACGTCCTCCTCCTCGACCACCTCCTCGGGCCGGATCCGGTCGGCCCAGACGCCGGTCGCGTTGACGACGTTGTCAGCGCCGACCTCGATCCGCTCGCCGGAGTCGGCCTCGACGAAGGCCACCCCGGCGGCGCGTCCGTCGCGACCGAGGAGCACCTCGGTCACCTCGGCCCCGTTCAGCATCGTCGCGCCGAAGCGCTCGGCCTCGCCGAGCACAGTGAGGACCATGCGCACGTCGTCGGTCTGGCAGTCATAGAAGAGGTACGCGTTCTTCGGATCGCGTGCGCTCAGCGCCGGCACCAGCTCGAGGACCTCGTCGCGCTCGATCACCCGGTGGCGGTCCGGCGACCAGTAGAAGTCCTCGTCCGCCTCCTTCGAGGAGCGCATCTCGCCGCGGTTGCGGCCGACCCGAGTCGTCGCCATCACGTCGTACATGCTCAGCGCCATGCCGAGCCGGCGGTCGCGGCGCCGGTCCGGGAAGTCGGGGACGAGGAAGGGCGTCGGGTAGACGAGGTGCGGCGCCAGCTGGACCAGCAGCTGGCGCTCGAGCAGCGCCTCGCGGACGAGGCCGAGATCGAGGCTCTGTAGGTAGCGCAGGCCGCCGTGGACCATCTTCGAGGAGCGGCTGGAGGTGCCCTCGGCGTAGTCGCCGCGCTCGAGCAGCGCCACCGAGTAGCCGCGCGAGGCGGCATCGAGGGCGACGCCGGCGCCGGTGATGCCCCCGCCGATGACGACCACCTCGAAATGGCGGCCGGCGACCTCCTCGATTGCTCGCGCGCGAGAGAGCATCAGATCAATCGAGGAATACGGTCGACTGCTCGGCGGGCGGACGCTCGGGCGGCTCCTTCTCCTGCCGCGGCCGTCCCAGGTGCAGGAGGGCGACGAAGCGCTCGTCGTCGGGCAACCCGACGGCGGCTCGGCCCTCGGGCGAGCGCAGCAGCGCCGGTGTCCGCCAGTAGCCGGCGAAGCCGCGGGCGTGGGCGCCGAGCAGGACGATGTAGGAGGCGACGGCGGTCGCGTGCAGGTCCTCCTCGTTCTGCACCGGGTCCTCGCTCGGCGCGCAGGAGGCGACGATCAGGGTGGGAGCGCGGTCGAGCTTGGCGGCGCCCTCGGGGCCGGCGACCTCCTTCAGCCGCGCCAGGGCCCGAGGCCCGACGACGCGAAAGCGCCAGGGCGCGGTCAGGTGGTGGTTCGGCGCCCAGCGCGCCAGCTCGAGCAGCTGGAGGATCTCCTCGCGGCCGAGCGGCTCGGGCCCGAAGGCCTTGTGCGTGCGGCGCGTCCTGATCGCGGTCTCGACATCCACGCCGAGAACATAGCCCGGCTCGCTACCAGCCGAAGCGGCGACCGAGCAGCCAGGCGCCGCCGATCGCCAGCGCCGTGCAGGCGGCGCCGATGCCGATCGCGATCCACGGCGACGGGCCGCCGCTTCCTGTCGTCTCGGTGAAGGCCGCGGTCGATCCCTCGGCCTCCGCCCCAGTGCGAGGCGATTGCGCACCCGCGTCCGGCTCCGGCGCCGCGGTCGATCCCCGTGGCAGCGGCACACCGGGGCTCGTCCCGCCGCTACTTCCCGTGCCAGGCGTGGAAGATTTGCCCTGCCCCAGTCCGAGTTCACGAAGCTCTTTTTTGCCCGCGGCGATGCCGCCGGAGGAGCCGCTGCCGCCGCTCGCTTTTTCCCCCGGCGTCTTCTGCTGGCGCGGCGGCGGTTCGATCGGAATCGAGTCGCCGGCCACCCCGACCAGGACCTCGCTCGTCACCCAGACCGCGGTCTGATCGCTCGACTCCGAGTAGCGGTAGTGACCGTCCTTGGCCCGCCGCGCGGCGAGATAGTCGAGGGCGCTGTTCCCATGCGAAAGGATCCGCGCCGGGTCGGCTCCAACCGCGATCATCGCCTGCACCGCCCAGCCGGTCGACTGCGAGTTGACCGTTCCGCCGCCACTGCCAAGCGCGAAGCCGCCGTCGGAATGCTGGTGCCTGCGCAGGTATGCGAGGCCGTCTTCCGCCGCCTTGGCGTCGGGCATCGCCTGCATCGCCGCCGCGGTGACGTCGGCGTTGCTCGGGTCGCCCGGGTTGTCGCCCCAGCCGCCGTCGCCGTTCTGCACTTTGGCAAGCCAGGACAGCGTGCGGTCGAGGCCCCCGGTCGCACCGGCGGCACGCAGCGCCACCACGCAGTACGCGGTCGTGGCCGGCCAACCTTCGAAGGAGCCGTTGGCTGCGCGGCGGTCGAGCAGCGCCGAGACCAGGTTGCGACCGCCGAACGAGCGCGGGTCGGCGCCGGCGCCCTCGAGCGCGAGGATCGTGCGGGCCAGGTCGCCGCTGCTCTTCACGTCGCCGAGGTTCGAGCGCAGATAGTCGATCGGCGTCCTGCCGTTGCGAGCGACGTCGAAGGGATTGCGACCGGCGGCCTCGAGCCCGAGCATCGCCCAGCCGGTCACCGGCACGCTCGAGGGATCGCCGGGCGAGGCGCCGAAACCGCCGTCGTCGTTCTGCTCCCCCGCCAGCCAGCTGACGGCGTGCGCCGACGCGTCGGCCGGGGCCGGATGCAGGACCGGGGCGAGCAGCAGGGCGAGGATCGCGGCCGCGAGGGCTGGAGTGCGCCACTCGAAGCGACGGCGGAAACGGACAAGCATTCGCACCATGGCCGGGCCGGCGATCAAGGCGAAGACGACGTTGCCCGCGACGTGGGCGGCGTCGAACGGGATCGCGCGGGCCTCGAGCGTCGCGAATCGCTGGATCGATAGTTCTCCGCCATAGGTCGCCATGAGCGAGAAGTTCAGCAAGACACCGTAGGCGATCCCGGCGAATCCGCACAGCGCCGCGAGCGTGAAGCGACCCGCGTTGCGCGCGCCGAGCGCCAGCAGGGCGCCCATGACCCCGCACATTCCCCAGCCGGCCATCTGCCACGGCGTCCACGGTCCCTGGCCGAACCAGAAGTTGGAGACGAGCCCGGTGAGGGCGCCAACGGCGAAGCCCGGCGCCGGCCCGAGCGCATAGCCGGCGAAGACGACGATGTCCGTCGTCGGCTTGACGTTGGGGAAGGCGGCGAAGGCGACGCGCCCGGCGATCGCCATCGCGGTCAGCGCCGCGACCAGTGCAACCACCTGCGAGGGCGGCCGCGAGCGCTCGTACCAGGCGAAGCCCGCGACGAGGATCGCGCCGAGGATGAGGAAGCTGGCCAGCTGCCAGCTCATCCATCCTCCCCCTTCCGCGCTGACTTCCCGGTTTGGGCCACATATGTATCCCTAACCACGAACTCACCGGAGAGAGACTCACCGGAGAGAGCTTCGGCGCCTTGCTCGGGAGTGATGACGTCAGGAAGGTCGAGCACGCGGGCGACCTCGGTGGCGAAGTACCAGCCCCCGGAGAGGACCTCGGCCGCGGGGTCGTCGGTGATCGCGACGCCTTCGCCGAGCAGGACGACGCGCTCCGCGAACGCCGCCGCGAACTCGACGTCGTGGGTGGCGACGAGGACGCCGGCGCCACGGTCCGCAAGCGCCTCGATCAGATGCGTCAGCTCGTCCTTGCGCGCCCGGTCCATGCCGCGCGTCGGCTCGTCGAGCGCGACGAGACCGGGCAGCGCCTCCCCCTGCATGCGTCCCGCCAGAACGATCGCCAGCGCCAGCCGCTGGCGCTCGCCGCCAGAAAGATCACGCGGATCGGCATCGACCGCGTGCTCCAGCCCAACGACTCGCAGTGCCGCTTCTCCCGCCTCGCCCGGCAGCTCGTCCCCCACCCGCTCGCCGACCAGGTAGTCGCCCGGGTTTTGACTCAGGAGCGCGATGCCGTTAGGCAGCCTGACCTTCCCCCGCGCCGGCTGCACGAGGCCCGCCATCGTGCGCAGCAGCGTGCTCTTGCCGGCGCCGTTGCGTCCCATCAAAGCCACCCGTTCGCCGCTGTGAACCATCAGATCGACGCCCCTGAGGACGTCGCGCGGGTTTTCTCCCGCTTCGACCGCCACCCAGACGTCGCGGCACATGAGCGCCTCGTGAGAGGGGAGGCGGGCCCCCTCCGAACGGCTTGTACTTTTTCCGAATCCACCTCCGGGCGTAAGCCGCCTCCCCTCTTTCGGAAAAAGTTGAGTGAGAAGGGGGCCCGCCTCCCCTTCCCTGGCAAGCGTTCTGCGTGCGTCGCGCACGCCTGTCGGCAACGGCTCGATGCCGCAAAGGGAGAACAGCCGAGCCGCCGGAGTCTCCAAAGCCGCGTCGACGCCTTGGGCCCAAACGAGGAAGTCGCGCGGCCGTCCGTCGAAGGCGATCGAGCCGGAGGCCATCGCAACGACGCGGTCGGCGGCGGCGAGGCAGCGCTCGAGGCGATGCTCGGCGAGCAGGATCGTCACTCCCCACTCCTCATTGAGGCGGCGCAGGAGCCAAATCAGCTCGTCGCCGGCAACGGGATCGAGCTGCGAGGTGGGCTCGTCGAGAAGCACGAGGCTCGGGCGGGTGACGAGCGCGGCCGCGAGCGCGACCCGCTGAAGCTCACCGCCCGAGAGGGTGTCGACGGCGCGCCCGAGCAGGTGCGGAATCGCGAGCGCCAAGGCGACCTCCTCGACGGCCCGGGCGCGGGCCGCCGGGGCGTCCCCGCGCATCTCCAGGGGCAGCTCGATCTCGGCCGCGACGGTGGTAGATACGACTTGGGTCTCGGGATCCTGAGCGACGTAGCCGACCACGGAGGCGAGCTCACCCGGGCCGCTGGCGAGCGCGTCGACCCCCGCGACCGCAATGCCGCCCTCGATCTCGCCGCCGTGGAAATGAGGGACCAGCCCAGAGGACGCGCGCAGGAGGGTCGACTTGCCGCAGGCCGAGCGGCCCGCGAGCAGGACCAGCTCTCCGGGCTCGAGCCGCAGCGTCACGTCGCACAGCGCCGGCGCCGGCGCCCCGGGATAGCGGTAGGTCACTCCCTCGATCGCCAGCGCCGGCGCCGTCCGGGCGCCCTTGGCCAGGTCTGTCCCGAACTGCATCAACTTCTCCATCCAGCAGGTAGAGAAGTTGATGCGGTTCGGCGGGGTCGGGGGGATAGAGGAGTAAGGCCGCTGAGCGCAAGGAGGGTTGCGAGCGCGAGGGTCGCGGGCCCGACTCCAAGCTGCACGGCCGGGTATTCGGCGAATGCGTCGGCGCCGAGAAGCTTGCCGGCGACGCCCGCGATCAGGACAAGGGCACCAACGACATAGAAACGCCGGTCGTACCGCGAGCGTCGGGCGCGCGGGCGCTCCCCTCTCCTGTCGCAACGCTTTTTCGATGTATACGGTGGGAAAAGCGTTGCGACCGGGGTGGGTCGAGGGGGGTTGAGGCTGTAGCCGCGCAGCTCGAGGGTCGCGGCGACGTCAACGGCGCGGTCGAGCGAGCCGGCGAGCAGGCGGCGGGCGAGTGCGGCGCGGCCGACCGGCGCGGCCGCAGGGCCGCGCAGGCGGGCGGCGTCGCGCAGGCGGGCGGCGTCGGCCGCCGCGACGGGCACCAGCCGCGAGACCAGCGTTGCGGTCAGCGCCGAGCGGCGCGCGAGCGGCCGCAGCGCGCGCAGGACCCGGTCGGGATCGACGCAGGCCGAGTAGACGGCGAAGGCAAGCAGGACGACCGCGGCACGCAAGCCGATCACGGCTCCCGCCGCCAGCGCCTCGGCCGTGATCACGTCGCTGAGCAGGGGCAACTGGCCGAGCCGCACCAGCACCGTCGCGCCGCGATCGACGACGAGAACGTTGACCGCGACGATCAGCAGCGCCAGGGTGAGACCCATCCAGAGCGCGGCGCGCACGGCATCCCTCGCTCCGGCGAGCAGGCCGGCGAGGACGAGCGCGGCGCCGGTCGCCGCGAGCACGATCGGGTTCGAGTAGAGGAAGCCGACCGTGGCGAGCGAGCCGAGATAGGCGACTGCCGCCGCCGGCGACGCCGACTGAAGCGGTCCTGACCTCGGCCTGTAGGCAAAGGGCGACCTCATCGCAGCGGCAGCGCCTCCTCGCGGCCGTCTTCCACGGCAACGGCGTAGCGGTCTCGCAGGTGCGCCGTGTCAAGCAGCGCCGCGGCATCGGCGACCCCACGCGGCCCGACGCCGGTGACCACCCAAACCGGCGGCGCTTCGCCGCGGCGCGTTGCGGCTACCAGCCCCGCGCCGGGACCGAAGGCGGCAGCCGCCTTGCCGTCTTCGCCGAGGCCGCGCATCGCGTACCCGCCGCGGGCGCGGCCGAATTCAGCGAAGACGCCGCTGCGCTGAGGCCCCGATTCGATCTGCGCCGCGACCGGATCGTCGCGCACGCGCTGCCACGGGCCGACCAGCACGCGGATCGCGTCGGCCGCCGAGCCGGCCGCCGCCTCCACCCCGACGGCACGCAGCTTCGATCGCACGGTTGCGCATGCCGCGCCGCCGCCGAGGCACTCGACGGCGACCGGGTGGGGGTGGCCCCCGTAGCTGCCCGCGAACGGCTGGGGCCAGGAGCCGACCACGGCCGGAACGCTCATCGCCCCCTCCCAGTTGCGGTAGTCCCACCAGACCCACTCGCCGCCGCGCAGCGAGTAGTCGGCCGCCCCCACGGGCGACTCGACCCCGTCGACATAGAAGAACCAGTCGCTCGAGCGGCCGAATCGCTCCTGCGCTTCCAGGCCGTCGATCGACTGCACGAAGCCGCCGCCGTAGCGCGTGGTGATTTCCGCGTTGCGTTCGAGCACGCGCATCACCGTGTCGGATTCGGTCACGTCTCCGACCTCTCGTTCGAGCAGCGACGTGTGGCCGTAGTCGCGGCTGACGGTCAGCCGCACGCCCCCCAGGTCCTTGCCGGGCCCGAAGCCGCAGCCGGCGGCCGCGAGCGCGCCCACGAGGAGCGCAATCGCGACCGCGATGCCGCGGCGGGGGATCACGGGGTGGGGCAGGCCCCGCTCGGCTGGCACATCGCGACGTGCGCGCTGTTGGACGGGATGTCCTTGCCCAGGGTGGCGACCAGCGTTCCTTCTTCGGCCAGCGTCACCATCGTGTGGCCGTTGGCGTCCGTCGGCAGCAGCGCCCCGGTCACCGTCGCGCCGACGGCCGGCTTCTTCTTCCCCTTGTCGTTGTAGGAGAGGACGGTGACTTCGAACGGCGCGCCCGGTTGTGCGCTGAGTGGCGCGCTCAGCACCAGCTCTTCCGGGTACGGGTACGGCGCCAGCGCCCAGAGGACTTCGTCATCCGGCCTGACCCTGACCGTTTCCCCGCCCAGATTCGGGTTCTTGTGGTTGACCTTCAGGTACCACGAGAGCGCCCGCGTCGCCTTCGACTTGCCGATGCCGCAGAGGCCCAGTCCGAATTCGGACAGGAAATGGTCGGTCAGCGACAGCGGCCTCAGCGCCGCCGTCGACTTCGAGGCCTTGACCAGCAGGCCGAGCGCGGTGTTGCCCCGCACCTTCACGTACTTGCCGCTGCCGCCGGTGCCGGCGCCGAGGCAGTTCGCCTTGGGGCTGGTTTTGACGGAAAGCCGCCTGGAGATCCCGACGGACCGCTCGGCGAGGACCTTTCCGCCCTTGCCCACCACCCGCAGGTGCGGCGGTTGGCCGCCGCCTGGTCCGGCCATGGCCGGACCGGCGATCGAGAGAGCCGCCAGGGGTGTCAGCGCGCAGACGAGCGCCAACCAGGTCGATACGAGTCTTGGCATTTAAGCCACCCTTTCCTCGAGGGTTGTCATGGCTGGCCGTGGACAGGTCTCCTGGCTTCCGGGGTTGGCCCGCCGCACCTTCCCGGGGAATCGGTGTCCTCCCCAGTGGCTGGCAACAAGTGCCTGCGACGTGCTCGACCCGGTCACAGTGGCGGGACCGCGCCGGCTTCTCACCGGACTTCCCTTGACCACCGGCCGTATTGGGAGCCAGTCTATCCGCCCCGCGAGGCACACGTCCCGTCGCTCTCCGCTCAGCGAGCCGCGCCTGGTCGCTTTGAATTTCCTTTTAAATTCTTTACTATTTAGTTACATACGTCTCACGCCGTCAGCGAAGAGACGGAACCGTTTTGTCGGCCCCGAAGCGGCTATGCCCGCTTCGGGGCCGTTTTTCTGCGCGTGATCGGGTGAGCAGTGACGGTCGCGCGGATGCTCGCCGAAGCGCCGGCCCGGCCGAAAGAGGAAGAGCTGACCGAGCTCCCCCTGGGCGTCGACGACGCCTGAACGTTCGTCCACGCCGCTTTGCCCACCCCCGGGGGCACCTCTAGGCTCGCCGTCCAGACAAGCGGTTACATCAATGGGGGAAGAGAAATGAGACAGGGGATGCGACTTCCGTCGCCGGGCTTCGCCGTTGCGCTGCTGGCGCTCTTCGTCGCGCTCGGCGGCACCGTCTACGCGGCCGCGCACGGCAGGATCAGCGGCAAGGCGATCAGGGTCAAGTCGCTGCCGGGGAATCGGCTGAAGCCCGGCTCGGTGGCCGCGAACCGGCTCTCGCCCGGCGCCCTCGCAACGCTCCGCGGCGCCCAGCCGGCGGGGCCGGTCACCGGCGTCGAAATCGACGAGCTCAGCCTCGGCCAGGTGCCCGAGGCTGCTCACGCCGAAAGCGCCGACGCGGCGCAGAAAGCGGTCGAAGCGGAAACGGCTGTCAACGCCCTCAACGCGGTCGACGCGACGACGGTCAACGGGCACGAAGCGGGCTGCGTGCCGGGGACGGTCGCCTACGCCGGTGCCTGCTGGCAGAGCTCGGCGAGCGAAACCGCGCTCAGCGCCCCCGCCGCCGCCGCGTCCTGCGCCGCCCAGGGCGGCGCCCTGCCGGAGGCGCTGCAGCTCGCCGGCTTCGCTCAGCAGCCCGGGGTGAACCTGGACAAAGGCGATGAGTGGTCTAGTGACATTCCAGTCGTCTCGGCGCCTGGACTCTATGGCGTTGTCACCGTCTCAGGATCGGGTGAAGTCGCCTCGACCGCATCGACGAACACACGTAAGTTCCGCTGCGTCATACCCCTGCTCAGGTGAGCTCGGCGGCCGTTTGACCGTCAGGTTTCGACCAGGCCGCGCTCGAGCGCGTAGCGGACCAGCTCGGCGCGGCTGGAGAGGCGCAGCTTCTGCTGGATGTGGGCGCGGTGGCTCTCAACGGTGCGGATGCTGATGTAGAGCTGTTCGGCGACCTCGGCGTTGGTGTGGCCCAGCGCGATCAGCCGCAGCACGTCGCGCTCGCGCTCGCTCAGCTCGTCGGCTTCGCGCGAGCCGGCGCTTGCCAGCCTCGCCCCCAGCGCCGGCTGCAGGTAGATGTCGCCGGCGGCAGCGCTGCGCACCGCCTGCACCAGCTCGGCGTCGGCTGCCTCCTTCAGCACGTAGCCGCGCACGCCCGCCTGCAGCGCACGGCGGGCGAAGGCCGGCTCGTTCTGCATCGTCAGCACGACGATCTCGGTGTCCGGCGAGGCCTCCTGGATGTCAGGCAGGGCGTCGAGGCTCGGGCGTCCCGGCATGTTGAGGTCGAGGATCAGCACGGCCGGCTTGTGGCCGCGGACGTAGCGCACGGCGGAGTCGGCGTCTCCCGCCTCGGCGACCACCTCGAAGCCGGGCTCGGCGTCGAGCAGCATGCGCAGGGCGTTGCGCATCACCGTGTGGTCGTCGGCGAGGACGATCGTGGTGGTGGCCCGCCGGCCTCCGTCGGACTCCGGTTTGGCCGCCACGGCGACGAGGTTACCTGCGCGGCGGGCGCCCTTGGCTGACGTCATACCGCCGATCTAACCGCAGGGAGGAAAGTCCGGCATCGGTGTTTTCCCGTGATTCCAGTCGTCAATTGCCGCAATGAAGTTGAGCATTCATCCTCGCGCCAATACGATTCGATGGCGCTACGAACTCGGGGAGAGGCCGACATGACAAAGGGTTACGACAGCGGAGCACTGGACGAGCGCCGCCTGCGCCAGCTGATCGAGGTCGGCCGCAACCTCCTCGCCGAGCTCGACCCGGAGGTCGTCTTCCGCCGTCTGCTCGAGGTCGCCTGCGAGCTGACCGGCGCCCGCTACGCGGCGCTCGGCGTCCTCGACGAGGACCGTCACGAGCTCGAGCGCTTCATCACCCGCGGCATCGACGAGGAGGAACGGCGCGAGATCGGCAACCTGCCGCGCGGTCGCGGCGTCCTCGGCCTGCTGATCGAGCAGCCACGCCCCCTGCGTCTCGCCGACGTAGGCCACCACCCGCGCTCCTACGGCTTCCCTCCCGGCCACCCGCCGATGACCACCTTCCTCGGCGTGCCGGTGATGATCCGCGGCCGTGCCTGGGGCAACCTCTACCTGACCGAGAAGGACGCCGGTGAGTTCGACGAGGCCGACGAGCAGTCGGCGATGATCCTCGCCGAGTGGGCGGCGATCGCGGTCGAGAACGCCCGTCTCTACCACAGCGTCGAGGGCCAGCGCGACGAGATGGAGCACACAGTGCACCGGCTCGAAGCGACGACCGAGATCGCCCGCGCGATCGGCGGCGAGACCGACCTCGAGCGCATCCTCGAGATCGTCGTCAAGCGCGGCCGCGCCCTGGTCGAAGCGCGCTCGCTGCTGATCCTCCTGCGCGACGGCGCCGAGCTGACGCCCGCCTCCGTCGCCGGCGAGGACACCGGGCGCTTCGCCAGGGAGCGGATCCCGATCGAGGGCTCGATCCCCGGGCAGGTGCTGGAAGCGCGCGCGCCGCGCCGCATCCAGGACCTCGACCAGAGCCTGCTGGCACGGCCCGGCCACCCGGGAGCGGGCGTCGCCGCGCTGCTCGTCCCGCTGATCTTCCGCGGCCACGCCCTCGGCGTCCTCGTCGCCCTCGATCCGCTTGGCCACGAGAGCGGCTTCGGAGAGGAGGACGAGCGGGTGCTCGTGCCCTTCGCCGACAGCGCCGCGACGGCGGTGGCCACCGCCCAGCACGTCGCCAGAGACCGCGCCCGCGACAGCATCGCCGCCACCGAGCGGGAGCGCGGGCGCTGGGCGCGCGAGCTGCACGACGAGTCGCTGCAGAGCCTCGCCGGCCTGCGCGTTCTGCTCTCCGCCATCCGCCGCGGCAACCCCGCCGAAGCCGACGAGCTGCTGGGGCAGGGGATCGAGCAGGTCGATACGGCGATCGCCGAGATGCGCCGCCTGATCGCCGACCTGCGCCCGACCACGCTCGACGAACTCGGCCTTGGCCCGGCGCTCGAGGCGCTCGGCGAAAGGACGGTCGCCGGCGGCGCCCTCGACGTCGAGATGAACATCGATCTCGAGCTCGGTACCGACGATGCCGAGGGTCGGCTCGTGGTCGAGATCGAGGACACCGTCTTCCGCCTCGTGCAGGAGGCGCTCACCAACGTCGCCCGTCATGCCCAGACGGATCGCGCCCGCGTCGACGTCAGCGAGCGGGACGGGACCCTGAGGGTGCGGATCTCCGACGACGGCCGCGGCTTCGACCCGGACGCGCGCGGCGGCGGCTTCGGCCTGGTCGGAATGCACGAACGCGTCTCGCTCACCGGCGGCCGGCTCGAGCTGCGCAGCGCCCCCGGCGAGGGCACGACGATCGAGGCGACCTTCCTGACGCGGCGGCGCGGCGAAGATTCCGCCGCCGCCTGAGGCCCCAGGTTAGGCGCCGGAGCCGAGCATGGCTCTATAAAAGCTGTAGTCGCGGCGGTCTGGTCGAAGGTTCGAGGCCAGCGCCAGGTGGTGGCGGGCGCGCTCGGTCTGCCCTGTCTTGGCCAGCGCCCGGCCGAGGCAGAAGTGGGCGTAGTCGTTGACCTGGTGGCGCTCGACGACGGCCTCGAACTGCTCGGCGGCGGCGGCGAAGCGACCCGAGCGGAAGTAAGCGCGGCCCAGCGCCTCGCGCACCGAGGTCTTCTCCGGCGCGCGGCGTGCGGCCTCCTCGAGCGGCGCCGCCGCCTCCTCGAAGTCCTCGTCCTCAAGCAGCTCGATGCCGCGCCGGTAGAGGGTGAAGGTCGAATCGGAGCTTGGCTCGGAGGGCATCGGTCAAGTGTAGGAGGCGGTCCGGTCCGGCTTGACCGGCTTTCCCCCCTCCCGGTAGGCTCGCGAGCCAGTGTCGGGGAGGGAGACGTGAAACTCGTGATCGGCATCGTGCGCCCGGAGAAGGCGAACGACGTGCTCGAAGCGCTCTTCCGCGCCGAGGTCCGGGGGATCTCGATGAGCCGCGTGCAGGGACATGGCGGCGAGCTCGAGCGGGTCGAGACCTACCGCGGCACGACCGTGCAGATGGGGCTCTCCGAGAAGGTGCGCTTCGAGATCGCCGTCTCCGACGAGTTCGTCCAACCGACCGTCGACGCGCTCTGCGAAGGGGCGCGCACCGGCGCGGTCGGCGACGGCAAGATCTTCGTCCTGCCGCTCGAGCACGCGGTGCGGATCCGCACCGGCGAGGGCGACCAGGCCGCCGTGACGCCGGTGGACGGGTGAGCGCCGTGTCGCCGCTGGCCGCAGTCGCCGGAGTCGACACGGGCGACACCGCCTGGATGCTGGCAGCGACCGCGCTGGTGCTGATGATGACGCCGGCCCTCGGCCTCTTCTACGCCGGCCTGGTGCGTTCGAAGAACACGCTCAACACCTTCATGATGTGCGTCGCGGCGATCGCGGTCGCGATGGTCACCTGGGCGCTGGTCGGCTACTCGCTCGCCTTCGACGGCACCAGCGGCCTGATCGGCGGCCTTTCCTACGCCGGCCTGCACGGCGTCGACTTCGCGCCGCGCGAAGGGACGACCATCCCCCACCTCGTCTTCATGGCCTTCCAGGCGACCTTCTGCATCATCACCGTCGCCCTCATCTCCGGCGCGGTGGTCGAGCGGATGCGCTTCGGCGCCTTCCTCGCCTTCGCCGCGCTCTGGTCGGTGCTCGTCTACGCGGTGCTCGCCCACTGGGCCTTCGGCGGCGGCTGGCTGGCCTCGGGCGGGACGCTGGACTTCGCCGGCGGCGTCCCGGTCGAGATGGGCTCCGGCTTCTCGGCGCTGGCCGCGGCGCTGGTGGTCGGCACGCGCAAGGACTACGGCCGCCAGGCGCTGCTGCCCCACAACGCGGTCTACGTGCTGCTCGGCGCCGGGCTGCTCTGGTTCGGCTGGTTCGGCTTCAACGGCGGCAGCGGCTTCTCGACCGGCAACAACAGCGTCCTCGCCTTCACCAACACGCTGCTGACGCCGGCCTGCTCGCTGATCACCTGGTTCGTCCTCGATCTGGTCCGCGGCCGCAAGGTGACCGCGATCGGCGCCGCCACCGCGATCATCGTCGGCTGCGTGCTGATCACGCCGGCCGGCGGCTACGTCAGCCCCGGCTGGGCGATGGCGCTCGGCTTCCTCGGCGCCCTGCCCTGCTACGCGATGATCGTCTGGCGCCCGCGCACCCGGGTCGACGAGACGCTCGACGTGCTCGCCGCCCACGGCGTCGCCGGCTTCACCGGCATCCTCGCCATTGGCTTCGTCGCCCAGATCGGCTGGAACGGCGTCTCCGACGGCCTCCTCTACGGCAACGCGGCCCAGCTCGGCGACCAGGCGCTCGCCGCGCTCGCGGGCCCGGCCTACGCCTTCTGCATGACCTTCGCCCTGCTCAAGCTGATCGGCGCCGTGACGCCGCTGCGCGCCAGCGAGCACGAGGAGGCGCTGGGCATGGACGTCACCTACCACGGCGAGGAGGCCTACGTCACCGGCGAGGGCGCGATCCTCGTCGTCCCCGAGGACGGCGGCACGGTCCCGGTTCCCGTCGCCGACCCGGGCTGACCCCGATCTGCCCCACCCTCCCCCTCTTCCCCGCTCTGCATCAAGTTCTTCAGCGAATAGTTGAAGAACTTGATGCAGAGCGGGGAAACTAGGCGGGTTCGATGCCGCCGCGGCGGTCGAAGAGCCCGGTGGCGAGGCCGGCGGGCCACATCGCGAGGGTCGCGGCGAGGCCGACGACGATCAGGGTGGGCGCGACGTAGGCGCCGGCCTTCAGGGTGTATTCGTCGCTGAGGCCGGCAAGGTGGACGACCAAAGTGACGAGACCGGCGAGCCAGAGCGCCAGCGCGATCCCGAGCCGCAGCCGGTAGCGCTCGACGTAGGCGACGTGCGGCTCGCGATGCCGGACGAGGGGCAGTGCCAGCAGGATCAGCGCCGGCCCGAAGAGGTAGCCGAGCTCGGGCTTGGCGATGCCGTGTGGGCTGTCGGCGAAGTCGAACAGCGCCGAGGAGTGGCCCCAGGTGAAGATCGAGCCGAGCACGCCGATCGTCAGGCCCGCCGCGCAGACTTGGGCGACGACGCTGGCCACGTACACCCGGGTCGTGGCCAGGTAGACGTCGCGGCTGGTCATCTATCGCTCTGCCGGCGCGGTGAGGTCGCCGGTCGCAAGCGGCCGGCCGTGCCGGATCAGGTCGGCGGCCCGCTCGGCGATCGCGATCGTCGGCGCGTTGGTGTTGCCGCGCGGCACGGTAGGCATCGCCGAGGCGTCGACGACGCGCAGCGCGTCGAGGCCCTCAACCCGCAGCTCGGCGTCGAGGACCGAGCCGATCGCGCAGGTGCCGACCGGGTGGTAGATCTCGAAGGTGGTCTGCGCGACGTGGGCGCGCAGCGCCCCCTCGGAATCGTCGGCGGGGACCGTGAACGGCGCCGCGCAGTACGGCTTGAAGGAGGGCTGGGCGCAGATCTCAAGCGAGAGGCGGACGGCGTCGACCATCCGCTCGAGGTCGGACCCCTCGGCGTAGAAGGCGTTGCGGATGACGGGCTTTGCCGTCGGGTCGCTGGAGGCGAGCCGCACCGAGCCGCGGCTGCCCGGTGTCAGCAGGCAGGGCGAGATCCAGACGCCGTGTCCCTGCGGGTCCCCCATCCCCTCTTCGACGATGTGGATCGGGGCGACGTGGAACTGCACGTCGGGCGCCTCGGCGCCGCTGCCGACGCGGGCGAAGCCGCCGGACTCGGCGAGGTTGGAGGCGAAGGGACCGGTCTGCGAGGCCTCGAACTCGGCCAGCGCCTCGGGCTCAAGCGCCGCCAGCAGGCTGGCCGGCTCGGGCGTCGTCCAGACGCCGTAGGTGGCCGGGTGGTCGCTGAGGTTCTCCCCCACCGCCGGCTGGTCGAGCAGGACCTCGACCTCGCGCATCGTCAGGTGCTCGGCCGGGCCGACGCCGGAGAGCATCAGCAGCTGCGGCGAGTTGTAGGCGCCGGCGCAGAGGATCGTCTCGCGCTCGGCGCGCAGCTCCCGTGCCTGGCCGAGCTGACTCGCCTCGACCCCGACCGCGCGCGTGCCCTCGAAGAGGACGCGGTTGACGTGCATGTAGGGCATCACGGTCAGGTTGGGCCGCTCGATCGCCGGGTGCAGGTAGGCGACGGCGGCGCTTGCCCGCATGCCGCCGCGCTGGGTCAGCTGGTACATGCCGACGCCGTCCTGCTCGGCGCCGTTGAAGTCCTCGTTGCGGGCCAGCCCGGCCTCCACGGCGCCCTCGACGAAGGCGGGCGAGATCTCGTTGCCCGAGCGCTGGTCGGAGACCGCCAGCGGCCCGCCGACCGCGTGCCACTCGGAGGCGCCGCGCTCGTTGTCCTCGGACTTGAGGAAGTAGGGGAAGAGGTCGTCCCAGCCCCAGCCCGGCTGTCCCCAGCCGTCGTAGTCGAGGCGGTTGCCGCGGATGTAGACCATCGCGTTGACCGAGGAGGAGCCGCCGAGCACCTTGCCGCGCGGCAGCGAGATGCGGCGGCCGCCGCAGCCCGGCTCGGGCGCCGAGGCGTAGCCCCAGTCGACCTCGGTGCCAGCCAGCTTCAGGTAGCCGAGCGGCACGTGGATGTTCTGGTTCGTGTCGGGGGGGCCGGCCTCGAGCAAGAGGACACTCGTCTCCGGGTCCTCGCTGAGCCGCGCCGCGAGCACGCAGCCGGCCGAGCCGGCGCCGACGATCACGTAGTCGTAGGTCCGCGCCACCGCCCCTGCCGATTCCTCCGTCGCCCTCATGGAGTGAGTGTATGAGTGTGCGGGGTGCGCTGTCGATGCCCATCGGGTCGCGTCATAGTGTCGAGCTTGGACGGCTTGACTTGAACCCGATGCCCAGCCGCGCCGTACCCCTTTCGTAACCCCCCGGGGATGGATGCCATCCGAGTCGAGAGCGAGACCTTGAGCGGAGCCTTGAGAGAAGAACGAGACGTGCGCGAGGCCTATGCCGCGCACGCCGGCGAGCTCTATGGCTTCGCAGTGCGCTCGCTCGGCGACTCGGGGCTGGCCGAGGAGGCGGTGCAGGAGACCTTCTTGCGCGCCTGGCGCGCCGGTGAGCGCTTCGACCCCCAGATCGGCTCGCTGCGCACCTGGCTGTTCGCGATCCTGCGCAACGTCGTCATCGACCTCGGCCGGGCCCGCGCGGCACGGCCGCGCGTCGCCGAGCGCGGCATCGAGCCCTCGGTCGAGCCGATCGACGAGGCGCTGCTCGGCTGGCAGATGGAGGAGGCGATGCGCAGGATCGGCGAGCAGCACCGGCGCGTGCTGGTCGAGACCTACTACCGGGGGCGCCCCTACGCCGAGGTGGCGAAGGACCTCGGCGTCCCCGAGGGCACCGTGAAGAGCCGCGTCTACTACGGCCTGCGGGCGCTGCGCGTGGCGCTGGAGGAAATCGGCTATGACGGCTGAGCGCTGCAGAGAGTGGCGAGAGTCGCTCGGAGCCCAGGCGCTGGGCCAGCTGCCGGCGGCGGAGCGGGTGGCCCTCGAAGCGCACCTCGAGGGCTGCCCGGACTGTCGCGCCGAGCTCGAGTCGCTGCAGTCCGTCGCTCGGCTGATGCCGCTCGCCGACCCCGGACGATTCGCCGAGGCGCCGTCGCCGCCGCCCCTGCTCGGCGAGCGGATCGCGGCGACGATCGCCGCCGAGCAGCGCACGCAGGACCGGCGCCGCCAGCGCCGGCGCTGGGGCTTCGGCCTCGCCTGGAGCGGCGCCGCGGCCGCACTGGCGACCGCCGCCGTCCTGGCCGTCTTCGTCCTCGGCGACAGCGGCGGCTCCGGCGGAGCGCCGCAACGCCAGGTCGCCTTCCACTCGCTGCCCGCCGGAATGAAGATCGACGCCACGCTCGAGCCCCGCTCCTACGGCACCCAGATCGAGGTCTACGTCAGCGGCGTCCGCTCCGGCACCCTCTGCCGGGTCTTCCTCCGCGATTCTCACGGCGTCCGCCTCTCCGCCGGCTCCTTCCGCTACCGCTGGGACGCGGACTCCCACGCCGTGCTCAGCTCCGCCCTCGACCTCTCGCGTACGCAGGCGGTCGGGATCCGGGTGGGCGGGCGCACGTTCGTCGCGCCTGTGGCCTGACCAAGCGTCGATTCCGATACGTCCATATACACTCGCCGAGTGCCCCGGGCGCGAGCGATAGTTGGCGCACTGGCGGCGGCGTTGATCTCGGTGGTCTGGGTCAGCGGCGCCGGGGCGGCTGTCCTGAAGGCGGAGTACCGGTTCGAAGGCGACCTTGCGTCCGAAGTAGAAAGAGCGCCGAAGCTCGTCGACCTCGGACGGGGCAATCGCTTTGCGTTCGAGCGGGTCGACGGGCTCGGCCGTCACCAGGTGCTGCGCTTTCCGGAAGGCAATGGCCTGGCCCTGGCCGCCGCGGGCCTCGTCGATCCAACCGCCAACTCGGAGGTGGTGGTCTTTCGCTTTGCCGATACACGCGGCTATCGGCGAATCCTCGACTTCACCGGCGGGACCTCGGACTTCGGGCTGTACAACCTCGACGGGCACGTGGCGCTCTACGGCGGCGATGGCGGCCACGACGCCAGCGAGAACATCGTGCTCGGCGATTCGTATATCCAGATCGCGCTCACGACCGCGGCCGCCCCCGAAGGCTCCGAGCAGGCCACCGCCTACGTAAACGGGGTCAAAGTGGCAGCGGCAAGGATCGCCAAAGGGTTCGACCTCGGGTCCGGGGAACTGCGGTTCTTCCGCGACAACGCCACCAGGCCGTTCCCGGGCGAGGAGTCGAGCGGGGCCGTGTCATGCATCCTGGCATACGACGGCACACTCACCGCTGAGGAGGTGAGCAACGTCGCAAGCGACCCCACGCTGTGTCCGGCGCCCAGGGCGGCCGCGGGGCGCCCGAAAGCGTCGGTGACGAGCAAGCCGAAGGCGACCAAATCGAGAGGCTCGATCGCGGTCGACACAGGCCTCACCGTGAGCTGCCCGATCGGCGTGAGCTCCTGCAAGGCGAGCGGCCATGTCTACGCGGTCCCGCCTCGCGGGACAGCCGGGAAGGCTAGGCGTCTCGGCGCGGTCAGCTTCACGGTTCCCGCCGGCGAAAGGCAGGGCGTCGAGGTGCGGCTGCACCGGGCGGCTGCGAGGGCCCTGCGCAATGCCGGGTCGCTGAGGGTCCAGGTCTCGGCAGATATCAGGACGGCCAGGGGAAGGACGGCCAGGGCGCAGCAGACGGGGCGGATCAAAGCCCCCCAACCTCCAGCCTTCAGATCCGGCGCCTACACCGGTACCACGAGCCAAAATCTGCCGATCTCGATCGCCGTGCGGCGGACCACGATCCGAAGCGTCTCTTTCCGCTGGCGTGGGAGATGCAGCGACGGGAAGACCCACACCAGCACGCTCTACCTCGCCGGAAGGACAGAGATCCACCACGGGCGATTCTCGCTGAAAGGTCGACTGAGCAGCGGGGGCACGAGCCGAGTATCCGGCCACCTCAAGGGCGTCCATGCTTCCGGCACTCTGTCCCGCACCGGCACCAGCGCCTCCGGCGTCAGATGCGCGGTCAACGGAGTCACGTGGCACGCGCGCACCTCTTCCCTCGAAGTCGGCGTCGCGTCCGACTGACGGCTCCCTCCGGTGAAAGCGCGATCCCGGGAGACGAGACGAGACGGAATGCGGGTCTCGATCGTCTCCGCCTGAGCAGCCCCGTTTCCCCTCGTTAGTTGGATCTACCCCGCTCGCCTCGGCGAAAAACGGCGCCGTGGCTTAGCCCGGGCCGCGCGGGGTAGTGACCGGGAGAGCGACGAAAGGAGCTGGCCATGCCACCGCGCGGAGTGAAAAAAGGCAGCAAGCGAGCGCGCCAGTACGAGCACATCAAGCGGAGCGAGAAGAAAGCCGGTCGGTCGGAAAGCAGGGCCGAGGAGATCGCGGCGCGTGCCGTGAACAAGGAAAAGGCGCGCTCGGGCGAATCGAGAAGCGCCTCGCGCAGCTCCACCCGGGGCCGCTCCGCCAGCAGCCGCGGCGGCAAGCGCTCCGGACGGGGCCCCGGCGGGCGCACCCGCGAACAGCTCTACAACGATGCCAAGAAGCTGGGCATAGAAGGACGCTCGAAGATGAGCAAGCCCCAGCTGCAGCGCGCGGTCGCCAGCGCCAGCTGAGAGTCGGACGGGGCGTCTTGTCCCTCGACCGCGCGCGCGACCTCGAGCTGCGGGGCCGTGACAGCCACGCCTCCTTCCGCCGCCTCGGGCTGGCCGTCCTGGGCTTGGTCGCGCTTGCCGCCCTGCTCGGTTCCTTCGGACAGCAATCGACGACCACGGTCGCCGCCGGCGGAAGGCGACGCTGAGCGGCGGCGTTTGAAAGCACTCACGTCGGGGAGTTGCCGAGAGGGCATCCAGCCGCACGCAAGCAAGCGAAACGTTTGGAGGAAGACGAGATGACACGAGTAGCGGAGACGATGACGGACGACTGCAAGTGCGTCGGCGAGCACGACTCGGTGCGCGACGCGGCACGCCGGATGGCGGAGCTGGGCGCGGGCGCGATGCCGATCTGCGGCGACGACGACCGCCTGAAAGGGATGATCACCGACCGCGACATCGCGGTGAAGGTCGTCGCCGAAGGCAAGGACCCGGAAGCGACCGAGGTCGCGGCGCTGGCCGAAGGAACCCCGATCTGGGTCGACGCGGACGCCGACGTCGACCAGGCGGTGCAGCTGATGGCCGAGCACCACATCCGCCGGCTGCCGGTGATCGAGGACCGCAAGCTGGTCGGGATCATCAGCCAGGCCGACATCGCGCGGCAGGCGTCGGCCGAGCGCAGCGGCGACATGCTCGGCTCGATCTCGGAAGCGCCGGCGAACAACTGAGGCAACGACAGCGCGAGCACTCTCTCGCGAAAGGAGGAACGCATGTCCGAGCAACTGAGCGGCAAGAGGATCGCCTTCCTCGTCGCCAACGAGGGAGTCGAGCAGGTCGAGCTGACCGAGCCGCTGGAGGCGGTGCGGGAGGCGGGCGCCGAGGCGGACCTCTTGGCTCCCGAAGCCGGCGAGGTGCAGGCCTTCGAACACCTCGACAAGGCCGGCACCTTCAGCGTCGACCGGGAGGTGGGCGACGCCGACGCGAGCGAGTACGACGGGCTCGTGCTCCCCGGCGGCGTGGCCAACCCGGACCAGCTGCGCACGAAAGAGGAGGCGGTCGAGTTCGTCCGCGCCTTCTTCGAGGCGGGCAAGCCGGTCGGCGCGATCTGCCACGGGCCGTGGACCCTGGTCGAGGCCGGGGTCGTAGGTGGGCGGACGCTCACCTCATGGCCCAGCTTGCAGACCGACCTGCGCAACGCCGGCGCGAAGTGGGTCGACGAGGAGGTCCACGTCGACGAAGGGCTGGTCACCAGCCGCAAGCCCGACGACCTGCCGGCGTTCAACTCGAAGCTCGTCGAGGAGTTCGCCGAGGGCGTGCACGAAGGCCAGCGCGCGAGCGCCGCGACGGGCGCCTGACGGGCGGGCGCCTGAGCGCCGCGCCCTAGCTGGGGTCGGCCCGGGGCTGGAGCTGGATCTCCCGCTCCGCCCCGGGCTGGCCTTCCCCGATCTCGGCCTCACGCTCCAGCTCGGCGTTCAGCTGGTGGCCGAAGAGGATCGCCAGGTTGCTGATCCACAGCCAGACCAGAAGGACGATCAGGCCGCCGAGCGTGCCGTAGGTCTTGTCGTAGGAGCCGAAGTTGGCGACGTAGAGGGCGAAGCCGGTCGAGGCGGCCGCCCAGACGACGATCGCCACCAGGCTGCCCGGCGTCACCCACTTGAAGCCGCGGATCTTCGCGTTCGGGGAGGCGTAGTAGAGGAGGCCGACCATCAGGACGAAGGCCGCCGCCATCGCCGGCCACTTGGCGACGTTCCAGAGCGTCACCGCGGTCGAGCCGATGCCGAGCGGCCCGGCCACGGCGTCGACCACGGGACCGGTGAGGACGAGGCCGACGACGAGCATCACGCCGATCAGGACCATCGCCAGCGTCACCGCAATCTGCAACGGACGCAGCTTCCAGAAGGGGCGGCCCTCGCGGGTCTCGTAGATCACGTTGGAGGCGCGCATGAAGGCGCCGACATAACTTGAGGCGGACCACAGCGCCACGGCCAGGCCGAGGACGAAGGCGACGCCAGCGGCGCCACGGTCGGAGGCGACCGATTCGATCGGCCCGGCAAAGGTCTGGGCCGCCGAGTCGGGCCCGAGCGCGCCGACTATTTCGGTGAGCGTCCGAGTCGCTTCCTGGGGATCTCCGACCAGGCCGACGATCGAGACCAGCGCGAGCAGCCCGGGGAAGAGCGCGAGCAGCCCGTAGTAGGTGAGCGCCGCGGCCCAGTCGCTGAGGTTGTCGTGCCGGAACCGGGCGATCGTCC
>Ga0207648_10000629_pt1 | contig 39533 bp, 36 predicted proteins | sample KBSMisM32_FD_184310 | JGI IMG/M metagenome (GOLD analysis project Ga0207648, IMG submission 184310) | Miscanthus rhizosphere microbial communities from Kellogg Biological Station, Michigan, USA - KBS Miscanthus M3-2 (SPAdes) (version 2) | ecosystem: Host-associated > Plants > Roots >... | reverse complement strand
CATCGCGCCGACGGTCCAGGCCAGCCGCGTGGCCACGGCCGCCAGCGCCTGGTTGACCGAGCGGATGTCCCCGCTGAGCGTCAACTCGTGGCGACCGAGCGAGGTGTCGACGACCTCGCGCGCCTGCATCGGCTCGTCGAAGCCGTCGACCGGCAGGCGGCGGATCACCTGGGCGATCCACGGCGAGATCGGCTGGTCGTCCAAGGCCGCACCGGTCAGCTCGAACACCGGCCGCGGACTGCCGGCGTGCTGCACGGTCAGCTTCTCGCCAGGCAGCAGCAAGGAGCGCAGCTCCTCGAGCGAGAACGGCAGCGTCGCACCCGGTGTGTCGCTGTCGAACAAAGGCTTGCCGTCGCCCGGCGCGAGCAGGCGCAGGCGGATCGTCATGCGGTCGAGATCGGGCGGCGGCCACTGCGGACTTTTCGCGATCAGCGCATCGCGGAACACCTCGACCGGCAGGCGCACCGACAGGAAGCTGCGCCGCGCGCACGTCGGCGCCGCGGCGCTCGGCTCGATGCAGCGGCCCTCCTGCCAGAGCCAGCCGCGGAAGTCGCGCACCGGCCGGGCCCCGAAGGCAATCGGCGCGCTGCCGAGATGGCCGGTCAGGCGCCCCTTGCCGTCGGGGCTGAGTTCGTAGGGCGCGGTCCAGCGCGTGGTTGCGCCGCGGTAGTCGACGTCGACGATCGCACGGTGCACGTCGGTCAGCTCGAGATCGCCGCTGCCATGCGGAACCAGCTCCCCGGCCGCCAGGCTCGCGACCAGGTAGACGAAGCCGCCGGCGTACGGATTGCTGCCGATCGCCGCGCACAAGGTCGCGCCATCGGGATAGAGGAGCGCGCAGCCGGCCATCTCGACCGCCTGCAGCGCCTTCGCGCGATCGTCGAAATCGAGCGCTGCGAACGGCAGCACGAGCGGGTGAACCGGCTGGGCCGGCCGGTCGGCGACGGCTGGATTCAACAGCGCGAGCTGGCCGGTCGGATGGCGGAGGCGCGCCGCGATCTGCGCCTGGTTCTTCTTCAAACCGTCGGCATAGATGCGGTGGCTGCGCTGCTTCTCGTCCTGCAGCACCGACAGCGCGAGCGCCACCATCGCCAGCGCGAGCAGCGCAAACAGCCCGCGGAATAGGATGCGCAGCCGCAGCGGCACGCGCCCCGGCAGGCGCCACCGCTTCATCCAGGGCCTGCTAACGCCTTGGGCGCGCTCAGGAAGCGAAAGCCGCGCATCGGCACGTTCTCGATGCCGTCGAATCCTGGGTCGATCTCGCGAAAGGCCTCGCGGATAGTGCTGATGTGCTTCCGCACGTTGTCGCGGTTGCGCCCGCTCTTGATGACCTGATAAAGCTCCTCGTAGCTGACCACCTCACCGAGCCGCGCATGCAGCGCCGCGAGGATGCGCTGCGCCGTCAACGGCAGGTTGATGCGCTGGCCGCGCCACAGCGGCGCCGCCTGCTTCAGCGGGTCGAGCGAGAGCTCGGCGGTCGCCGGCACCGCAGGCGCGCGCGCCGGTTTGCTGCGCAGGATCTCGAGGAAGGTGTCGACGAAGTCGGCCTCCTCGAAGGTCGTCTTCTGCAGGTAGTCCCAGGCGTCGAGCGCCTTCATGATGCTGCGGTAGATCGCAGCCGGCATCGCCGAGACCACCAGCACCGGCGTGCCGCCGCGCTTGTTGATCGCATTGATGATCGCGACGCCTGCGTGGCGTTCGCGCCCGAGCTCGATGTCGAGCACGACCGCGTCGTAGCGCTCGCGTGCGATTGCCGCCTCGGCGTCGTCGCGCGTGAACCACTGGTGCACGGTGATGCCGGGACGCGCCGCTTCGATCCAGCCCTTGAGCTGGTTGCTGGTGGGCAGATCGTCCTCGATGACGGCAACCGTGGGCATGCGGCGAATTATCTCGGCGCCGCCGCGCGCACGGTGTGAAGGTTTCTTCCGCTGCGGGAGTGAAGCTGCCTAGCGACCGTCTTTCATGCTCCGGGCCCGATTCGAAGAATGGGCGATGTCAATACGACTCACACCACCCGGAGCCTCCAATGAACTTCTCGCTGACCCCTCTGACCCGCGCCCTGCAAACCGCCTATGCCGCCGTTGGCGATGCGGCCCGGCGAGGGGTGGGTGCCCGCCGCATGCTGATCACCGCCGGCGTTGCGGCGGCCGGCGCCTGGCTGCTGATCGCGCACCCGCCGGTCGACTCGGTGCCGGCCGGCGAGATCGCGGTGCGCACCAACCAGTTCAACGGCGACGTCACGGTGCTGAGCGAAGGCTCGGCGTTGAAGCTGCCGGCCCTCCACGTGCTGCGCCACTTCACGTTGCGCGACCGCGTCGTGCGGCCCACCGATGGACGCAAGGCGTCGGGGCCGGCGCCGTTTCAGTCGGTCGAGGGCTTGTCGATCGGCGTCGATCTGGCAGTGCGCTATGCGGTCGATCCGACGAAGGTCACGCAGATCGTCCGCAAGCTGCCGGAAGACCTCGACGGCGAAGTCGTCGTGCCCGCGATGCAGGCCGTGACCTACAAGACCTTTGCCCGCTACACGGTGCGCGAGATCTTCTCGAGCAAGCGGGTCGAGATCCAGCAGGCCATCGAGACCGAGCTGCGCACCAAGCTCGCCGCCGACGGCATCGTGCTGAAGAACGTGCAGATCGGCCAGGTCGACCTGCCGGCCGACTACCGGCGCGGCATGGACCGCCTGCTGTCGGAAGAGCTCGAGACCGAGAAGATGCGCTACACGCTCGAGCTGAAGGAAAAGCAGGTCAAGCAGACCGAGCTTGAAGCGCTCGCCGACAAGGCCCGGCGCGAGACCGCTGCCGCCGCGGCCGCAAGCGAGCAGGTCATCGCGGCGCGCGCGCAGGAAGACGCGATGCGCCACGTGCTGCCGTTCAAGCAAAAGCAGATCGAGCAGCGCCAGCTCGAGGCCGAGGCCGCGAAAGTCACGCGCATCAAGCAGGCCGAGGCCTCCGCGCAATCGCGCCGGATCGAGGCCGAGGGCGAGGCTGACTCGCGCCAGAAGCTGGCCGATGCCGAGGTCTACCGCATGGACCGCGTAGGCCGGGTCAACACCGAGCAGATGGCGCGCGAAGGCGCCCTGCTCAGCCGTTATCCGCTGCTGATCCAGAAAACGGTGGCCGACAAGCTTTCAGACAAGGTGCAGGTCATCATCGCGCCGCCGGGAACCGATGGTCGCTTCATCGCGTCGGGCCTGATCGGCAAGCTGCCTGAAGGGCAAGAGCCGGTGGCCACCGAAGCCGGAGGTCAGTGATGCCCGCCCTGACCGCCATCGCGTTGACGACCTTGGCCATCGTTGCGCAGGACGCCACGCCCTTGCGCGCGGCACCGAGCGCGAGTGCCGCCAACCACGCCCAGCTGTGGCAAGGCGAGCTGCTCGAGGTGCGCGGCAGCCGGCTCGATCACCTGCAGGTCTACGACCACCGCCGCGAGCGCGCCGGCTACGTGCGGGCCGGCCAGGTGCGCGTGCTGCCGGCGAGCGAAGCCGAAGCGCCGCAACTGCTCGCGGTGCTGCGCTTCCTGCGCGACACACCGGGCGCTGAATCGCTCGGCATCGCGTATGTCGCCGGCTATCTGAAAGCCGCGCCGGCGGGCCAGATCACCGCCGAGCCGTTCGACGCGCTCGGGGTGTTGGCCGAACGCCTGGCCCGGCGCGCCGGCGGCAAGCCGACGTCCGCCACCGTGACTGCGCACCTCGATGTGGTCGCGCAGTACGGCGTCAAGTTCACGAGCTTCGAGCGCCAGGGCACGGTGCAGCTCTGCTACGACGGCGAGGCGTTCCGGCGCGTCGCCGCGATGGCCGCGGCGACGGCATCCAAGGCCACGCCTGCGCAGCGCGCCCGTGCCGCGCTCGCGTTGACGCGCCACGACTGCATCGACCCGGTGATGCCGCCGCACGAACGGCAGGCAATCGACCGCTGGCGCGCCGGGCTGCTCGACGACATCGATCCGGCGGCGATGACGCAGATCGACGACGTCGTGAAGAACCGGCTGCACCTGCGCCGCGCCGGCGTCTGGGCGGCGATCGCATTCGCGCAATCACGCCGCGCCGAGCCGCCGCAGACCGCCGCGCAACGCGCGCTCGACGAACTGGCGGCGGTCGACAAGCGCGAGCTCGGCGACGACGAGCAGGCCGACTACACCGAAGCGGCGATCCGCGTCGGCGCCGTGCGCTGGGCCGCGCTGCCTGTCATGCCGGCTGCGGGCAAGGTGCAGATCCGCGTGCGCAGCGGCGAACCGGGCCAGACCTGCGTCGGTGTGGTCGAGGTCACAAAAACCGCGATGACACCCGCTGCCGAGCGCTGCACCTATGCAACCGTGTGGGCAGCGTCCGCCGCACCCCGTGCCGATGGGCGTGCCCTCGCGCTCGCCGTGCAGCCGCTCGAAGGCTGGAGCGAGCTGTGGATCTGGCGTCGGCGCGGCGACGGTTGGACGCTCGATGTCCTTCCGCCGGCGGCGGCCGAGCCCGGCCTTGGCTATGTCGAGTTCGCCGGCTGGGCACCCGCCGCAACGCCGAAGCTGCTGGTCGCGCGCGAAGCCAAGATCAACGGCAAGGTGATCCGCCGCTTCGAGGTGCTGATGACCGACTCGCTCGCAACCGACAGGTTTGCCAGCACGCCTCAACTGCTGGCCGCCTTCGGGCCGTGGGCCGACCCGCGCTGGAAGCGGACGACGGTCAGCCTGCGCTGACCGTCGCTCGAATGGCAATCGTCGTCAGCGACGCCGCCCGGCGGGCGCGTCGCAGGCGGGATCCCAGGCCTGCGACCCGTCTCTGGCGGTGCCGTTCGGGCGCATGCTGACCTGAAAGATGATGCAGTCGTTGGGATTGAAGCGATAGTTCCAAATCGTCAGGTCTTCCTGGCGAACGCCGAACATTCAGGTCGGCCGGCCGACGCGGCTCAGGACTTCTTCCCGCGTCATGCCCGGCTGAATGGCCGAGAACTGCGCCTCCGTCGGCACCGCGGTCATCGGTCCGGCACATCCGACTAGACACGCGGCCAGCGCGCGCCGAAAACGGCGGGCACGACGACTGCTGAACGACGGCAATGACGCACGCGACGACCCTTTGAAGACGAGAACCGCACTGCAACGATGGGTGATCGGTCGCAAGCGTATCCCCACGCGGGAGTCGCCTTGCTCCGCAGGGTCATCGGCGTCGGCTAATCTCTCAGCGCCTTCGGTATCCTGACAATCCATGGCGGCACTTCCAGACACCGACGTCGAGACCGAATCGGCGACCCGCACGCTGCACCTCCTGCGTGCGCAGGTCGATGCGGCACGGGTCGAGCTCGCCGGTCTGCGCCGCCAGCTTGCCGAAGCGCGCGAGGAATTCAGCGGGCTGCGCTCGACCGAGCTCAAGGAGGCCGACGGGCGCCTCGTGTCCGCTGCCGTCCATGCCGACACCGTCGCGCAGACGGTGATCAGCAGTCTCGATGAGCTCACCCGCCACAGCCAGCACGACGAGCTGACCGGCGCGCCGAATCGGGCGTTGATGCTGGACCGGCTCGAGAGCGCCATCGCGCTGGCGCAGCGGCGTGCGACGCGGGTCGGCGTGCTGTTCGTCGACCTCGATCGCTTCAAGCAGATCAACGACACCCATGGGCACGCGGTCGGCGATGAAGTCCTGCAACTGGTCACGCGCCGGCTCGAAGGTGCGGTGCGCGATTCGGACACGGTGAGTCGCCACAGCGGCGACGAGTTCGTGGTCCTTCTCGCCGAGATCTACAGCGCGCACGACGCCGTCCCGGTGGCCGAGAAGATGCTCGCGTCGCTGGCGCTGCCGGCGCGGATCGGGCCGCACGACCTGGCGCTTTCGGCGAGCATCGGGATCGCGCTGTACCCGGAGGATGGCGCCGACGCGGCGACCCTGATCCAGCGTGCCGATGCGGCGATGTACCGCGCCAAAGGCCGCGGCGCCGGAGCGTACGAGTTCTTCGCGGAGACCTCCGGCGCGGAGACCCTGCTCAGCGCGGAGGTCGATCCGGCCGCCAACCTGCCGAGGCGGGCGGCCTCGCTGCTGGCGAGGCACGAAGCGCGCCTGCGCGAGCTCTCCGACGCGAATCGCGAGCTCTTGCACACCGCGCAGATCGCGCAGAAGATGCAGGCGCATGCCGAGGAGGCGCACCGCAAGCAGATCAACTTCGTGGCGATGGCGGCGCACGCGATGCGCACGCCGTTGTCGGTGCTCCGGATGACCGCCGCGACGCTGCCCCGCCGCGCCACCGACTCGGATTCGTCGAAAAGCCACGAGGTGTTGAAGCGCCAGACCGCACACCTGGCACGGCTCATCGACGATCTGCTCGACGGATCGCTGATTGGCGGCGGAACCTTCAAGCTCGATTCCAGCGATCTCGATGTCGACTCGATCGTCAGCGCGGCGGTCGACGTCTGCCGCCATGCGATCGACTCGCGACGGCAGCGCCTGCGCGTGCAGCCGTCGACGACGAAGGCGATGGTGCATGGCGACCCGATGCGCCTGACGCAGGTCTTCAGCAACCTGCTGAACAACGCGTCCCGGCGCTCGCCGGAAGGCGGCGACATCTGGCTGACGACCGCAGTGGTCGGGCACGAAGCGCATGTCGCGGTGTCCGACGAGGGGCCGCCGTTGTCGCCTGCGGCGCTGCCGACGGTCTTCGACATGTTCGCGCTCGATGCGCAGGCCTCGGCCGACGAGGCCGGGCTCGGCATCGGCCTCGCGGTGGTCAAGGAGCTCGTCAAGGCGCACGGCGGCAGCGTGACCGCCAGCAGCCGCGGCGATCAGCGCGGGGCGCTGTTTCTGGTCAAGCTTCCGCTGCTGGTCGCTCGGCGGTAATCGGCGGCTGAACCGCCGAGCCGCGCCTCCACTGCAGCGGAGCCGACGAATCGATCGCCGATCCTGACCGCGGAGGCTCGTCCTCTATTTCCCGACGAAGCGGGGCGCTCGCTTCTCCGCCCACGCGGCCTGGCCTTCGCGCAGATCATCGGATCGATAGGCGCGCTCGATGTCGGCCTGCAGCGCCGACGCGTCCAGCGTGCCACGGGCGATCCGGTTCAGGTGCCGCTTCATGCCGATCAGCGGGATCGGCGCCATCGACGCGCAGGTGCCTGACAGGTTCGTGACCTCGGCTTCCAGCGCTTCGGGAGCGACCAGGTGCGTGAGATAGCCGATCGCCTTCATCGCGGTTGCATCGATCTTCTGCGCCGTGAGGAACAGCCGCTTCGCGTTGTCGAGCCCGAGCCGCGTCACGTAGCGCTCCAGGCCCGACTGGTAGTAGTGCAGACCGAGGCGCGCGGCCGGCATGAACATGTCGACGCCGTGCGCGCCGATGCGAAAGTCGCAGGCGAGCGCGAGGTCGGTCGCACCGCCATAGACGCCGCCGTGCAGCACTGCGATCGTGACGGCGCGCGCATCTTCGAGCGCATCGACGATCTCGGCAAAGCTGGACTCTTCCCCACTGCCGATGCTGCCGATGTCGAACCCGCTGCAGAAGTACTTGCCGGTGCCGCGCAGCAACAGCACCAGAACGTCGTCGCGCGCGTTCACGTCGGCGATCAATGCGCCGAGTCGATCGAGGTCGTCGGCGCTGAGGCGATTCGCTTGCGCCGGTCGGCGCAGCGTGATGGTCGCGATCGCGCCATCGATCTGGAGGTCGGGAATCTGGTCGGTCATCGGGCTTGCATGCTGCCGCGAAAGGCCCGGGGATTTTCTCCTTCTCGGCCGCGAGATGGCATTCGAAATTTCGCATCCATCCGCCTAGACTGGTACACGACGGCAGGCGCCCGGGGTGGTCCCGAACCGCCGGCCAGCAACTCAGGACGCTTCAAGGAGACAAGAATGAAGCATGCCGCGAGGACAGGAAGAGGCCTGCGTCCCTCGGGCGCAATGGCTGCGGTCGCAACGGCGGTCGCGCTGGCCGCCCCCGGGCCGGAGGCGGCCGCCTACAACACGCTCGACGGCTCCTTACCGATCGTGATCGCCCACCGGGGCGCATCGGGCTACCGGCCCGAGCACACCCTCGCCGGCTACCTGATGGCGATCCAACTGGGTGCCAACTACATCGAGCCGGACCTGGTGCTGACGAAGGACGGCCAGTTGATCGTCCGGCACGAGCCGATGCTCGACGGCACGACCGACGTGGCGAGCAAGTTCGATGCGTCGCGGCGCAGCACGCGGCTGGTCGACGGCGTCTCGACCACCGCCTACTTCGCGAGCGACTTCACGCTGGCCGAGATCAAGACGCTGCGCGCCGTGCAGCCGGTGGCCACGCGCGACCAGAGCTACAACGGGCAGTTCGAGATACCGACCCTCAACGAGGTCATCGCGCTGGCGCAATCGCAGAGTGCGGCGCTCGGCCGAACGATCGGCATCTATCCGGAGATCAAGCACTCGACGTTCCACGCGACGCTGTTCGGCGCGCATGCGATCGAAGACAAGACCCTCACGACCTTGCACGCGGCCTACGGCAACACGGCGCAGGCGCCGGTCTTCATCCAGTCGTTTGAAGTCGGCAACCTGCAGTACCTGAACGGGCTGACCCAGATGCGCCTGGTCCAGCTGATCGACGCCGACGACGTGCGGGCGGACGGCTCGCTGTCGCTGGTCAATCCGTACCGGCAGCCTTACGACCTGCTGCTCGGCGGCGATCCGCGCACCTTTGCCGACCTGCTGACGCCCGAAGGCCTCGCCTTCGTCAAGACCTATGCCGACGGCGTCGGCCCATGGAAGCCTTATCTGGCGCGGACGGTGGCGGATGGCGTCGACCGCAATCTCGACGGCAGCATCGGCATCGGCGATCGCCGCGTCGATGGCAGCACCGGTGTGATCGAGGCCGCCCATCAAGCCGGCCTGCTGGTCCACGGCTTCACGTTCCGCAACGACTCGGGCGGCTACGGGTTCACCGACCCGGTTGCCGAAATGGCGTACTACATGCAGCTCGGCATCGATGGCGTGTTCACCGACTTCACCGATGCCGGCGTTGCCGCGGTGGCCTCCATTCCGGAGCCGGAAACCTATGCCTTGATGCTGCTGGGCCTGGCGGCGATCGGCACCGCGGCGAGGCGGAGGAAGGGGTCGATCAAAGGCGCGATGACGGCCGCTTAGGCGCGACCTTCGCTGGAACTGCCTGCCGACGAGCCGGTCACGCAGCGGTCGATCCGGGCCGCATAGCACCCCCGCTGCGCGAAATGCGCGTGCACGTAGGCGGCACGTTCGTCGGCAAGCAGCCGCTTCACAGCCACCGCCATCTCCGAACCGTCGACGAGCTCGGCCGCCACCATCATTCCGCGGTCGTCGAAGGCGCGCAGCGACAGCGGCCGGACGCGCAACGCGTCGGGTATCTCATCGACGACCACCCGCGTCTCCGTGGCTCCCTCGCGCACGAAGATCGCGTGGCTGGCCCGATACGGTGATTCGGCAGGCTGATGCAGGTAGTTCAGCAGCAGGACCGACTCTCCGGGCGCGACGTCGCGCAGCTCGATGCGGTCCGGATAGCGCGACTGCGAGTCGGCGACGAAGCGATGGATGCCTTGCCGCGCCAGCTCATCGTCGGGCAATCCGAACAGGTGGCGGAACGGTTCGGGCGAAAGACCGGCGACACGAAAGCTCATGACGTTCTCCAGGGGACAAGTACCCAGCTTAGGAGGCATCGCGCCCGGTGTCTGGCAGCTTTCGGACAGGTCGCCGTTGCCAGAATGTGAGAGTTGGGCCTCGGCTTGACGGCGTGCGCAACCAAGACTTTCAATGCGCCTAGGATGGTCGGGCCAGCACGTTGACTTGCCTGCTGCTGCGCGCAGACCCTACCCTTCGGTCAGCGAAAGATCACCATGCACATGCCGCCACGTGCCGTCGCCGGGATACTCTCGGTGCTGCTGCATGGGCTCGGGTTGACGGCGCTGTTCCGCGTCGCGTCGGGATTCATCGACCCACCGCCGTTCGTGGAAGAGACGGCGACCGCCAAGAAGCTCCACGGTGCCGGCTTGCAGCTCGCCCGCATCGAGCTGCAGCCCGGCGGTCTGCCGAGCGGATTCGCCTGCCCGGGCAGCAGCTATGTCGGTGTCGGTGTGACCGCCGATCCGCGCACCGAACGGATCATCTTGGTCGGTGACGACACGCCGGCGTCGCGGGCCGGTCTGCAGCACGATGACATCGTCCTCAATCCCGCCGTCTGGCGCGGGACCCATCAGGAGGGCGTCGTGCTGTGGGTGCAGGTGTTGCGCGAAGGAGCGACGATGGTGGTGCCGGTGCGCGTCGGCAAGATTTGCATCGGCTAACAGCGCGCCGCTACCTCAGCCCGACCCACCACTTCTTGTTGCTGCGCTGAGCGCCGACGGTCAGCACCTCGCCGATCTCCGGCGTCGCGAGCTCGATGCGCTTCGCTTCTGCCAAGGCGGCCAGCCGATCGAGCGGGTCGTGCCAGGTGTGGAAGGCCAGATCGAAGGTGCTGTTGTGGACACCGAACAGCACCTTCGCGTTCAGGTCCTGGAAGGCCTGGACGCTCTCTTCCGGCGTCATGTGGACGGCGGGCCAGTTGGCGTCGTAGGCGCCGTTTTCCATCAGCGCGAGATCGAACCCCTTGAAGCGCGCACCGATCTCCTTGAAGCCGCCGAAGTAGCCCGAATCGCCGCTGTAGAAGATGCGCTGCTCGCCGCTCTCGATGACCCACGACGCCCACAGCGTGCGGTTGCGGTCCGTCAACGTGCGGCCGGAGAAGTGCTGCGCCGGCGTCGCGGTGAGCCGGACCCCATCGTGCGCGCCGGACTGCCACCAGTCGAACTCCTGCACGCGCTCGGCCGGCACACCCATGTCGACCAGGCGCGCCATCACACCGAGCGGAACGAAGTAGCGCTGGACCCGCCGCGCGAGGTATTCGATCGTCGGAACGTCGAGGTGGTCGTAGTGGTCGTGCGACAGGATCAGGCCTTCGATCGGCGGCAGCTGCTCGAGCGTCAGCGGCGGCGCGTGAAAGCGCTTGGGGCCTGCAAAGCTGACCGGCGAGGCCCGCTCGCCGAACACCGGATCGATCAACCAGAACTTGCCACGCAGCTTCAGCAGGTGCGACGAGTGGCCGAGCCGCACGAGGTGATTGGCCTGCGGGTCGAGCGCGTCGAGCTGGGCCGTCGTCAACGGCCGCACCGGGATCGGATCGACCGGCACGGTGTCGACCTTCTTGGCGATCAGAAAGCGCGTCCAGTTGGCCCACGCGCTGGCGCCGGGCGGTGTCAGCGGGTTGGGTGGGTTCGCGAACAGGCAGCCCTTGAACTGGGGTGAACCGGCGTACGGCGAGCTGCAATCGCCGCTGCTCGCGCAGCCCGCCACCACGAGGCTCAGAGCGAGCGAAGCAATCCGCGACTGAGATTTCATGGATTGAGTGTGACCGACCGCATCGCAGGCCCAGCGCAGAACTTGTCGGTGCCGATCGAGAAGACGCCGTCTCGCAACACCTGTCGGGCGCAACCCTCCCTCGTCCAACCGCCTTACAAATTAGTATTGACTAATGTGTTAGCCGTGACTAATATGTTTCTCATGCCGCAAGCCGCTCCTCTCGACGTCGTGATGCGATCGCTGGCCGACCCGACCCGGCGTGCCGTCTTCGAGCGCATCGCCCGTGCCGACGAGTCCACCGTCGCCGAGCTCACCGAGGGCAGCGGCGTCACGCAGTCGGCCATTTCGCAGCACCTGCGCTCGCTGAAGGAAGCCGGGCTCGTCGTCGATCGTGCGCACGGCCGCAACGTGTACTACCGCGTCGAGCAGAAGGGCCTCGCGCCGCTGGTCGACTGGATGGAGCACTACGGCGTGTTCTGGCGCAAGCGCTTCGCCAACCTTCGAACCCTCTTGAAAGACATCGATCCATGAACGACGCCGCCCTGACAACCGACACGCAGCAGATCGTGGTCGACGAGGTCTTTCCGCATGCGCCCGAGACGATCTGGAAGACGCTGACCACCGGCGACCTGATCGGCCGCTGGCTGATGGCGCCGACCGGCTTCAAGCCTGTCCAGGGCACGCGCTTCACGTTCCAGACCAAGCCGGCGGGCGCGTGGGACGGCGTTATCCATTGCGAAGTGCTGGAGGCCATCACGAACGAACGCCTTGCCTATGCCTGGCGCAGCGGCGACGCGAACAACGTCGGCTACGGCTCAGCGCTCGACACGGTCGTCACATGGACCTTGAGCCGGGTCGAAGGCGGCACCCGTCTGCGCCTGGTGCACGCCGGCTTCGTCACGCCGACCAACGATTCGGCATTCGCTTCGATGAGCGGCGCGTGGCCGAAGGTCGTCGAGAACGTCGGCACCCTTGCCGGTGAATTCACTGAACCCGTCGCGACGCCTTACCCATTCCTGCCTGGAGACAAGTCATGAGCGAGGCCTACACCGGCGGTTGCGCCTGCGGTGCGATCCGCTTCGAGATCAGCGGTGAACCGTTGTTCCAAAACCATTGCCAGTGTCGCGACTGCCAGCACAAGAGCGGCACCGGGCACGGCTCCTACCTGACCTTTTCGCGTCAAGGCGTACATCAGACCGGCACGGCGACGCGGTGGGGCATCGTCAGCGACAGCGGCAACGTGAAGACACGGGCGTTCTGCCCGACCTGCGGGTCGCCGGTCTACATGACGTTCGCGGCGATGCCCGATGTCTTCACCGTCCACGCCGGCAGTCTCGACGAGCCGAGCCGGTACAAGCCCCAAGCCGTGACCTATGCGATTCGCGGCCTTGCCTGGGATCAACTCGATCCGACGCTGATGCGATTCGACAGGATGCCGCCCGGCTGAATGGAACGAGCCGCCGCGAACGCGCGGCAGGCGCCGAAATAAGGGCATAACCGCCCCAATTCCTGCGGTAAAGACAGAGCCCGAGCGATCTGGCGCCAGAGCGGCTGGGTCATCACCAGATGCCTTAAGGCGACCTGTCGGGTGGAGGTCAACCGCCCGCAGAGCGCATGCCGTGCGTAGTGCACGCGCCCCGCCGGATGATCACTTGAGCCCTCGGCGCGAGCGCCGTAAAGCACTCGATGCAAAGTGCTCGGCCCTCGCCTTTCTCGCTCGTCACCGCTCGCCTTCTCGCCCGTTTTGTTCTCTGCCTGTTCGCCGTGGCCGGCTGTGGCGGTGGCGGCTCGGAAGCCGCTGACAGGGCTCCGCTCGACGGCGCCGTCCCGCAGGCGGTGGCGACGAGTCGAACCTTCGTCAACCCGATCGTTCCGGCCCAGGGCTCGGGCGGTTCCGCCGACCCGTCGGTCGTGTACCGCGACGGCTACTACCACTACTGCCGCAGCCTCGACGGCCGTGCGATCGGCGTCGCCAAGGCCCGGCGCCTGCAGGACATCGGCAGCGCGCCGATGGTCACCGTATGGACCGCTCCGCCCGGCCCGTACAGCCAGGAAGTGTGGGCGCCGGAGCTGCAGTACCTGCAAGGCCGCTGGATCATCTACTTCGCAGCGAGCGACGGTCAGAATGTCAACCACCGGATGTACGCACTCGCCGCCGACAGCGCCGATCCGCAGCGGGGCTACACCTTCAAGGGCAAGGTCGCGGCCTCCGTCGACAGCTGGGCGATCGACGGCCTCGCGATCGAGTCGGCCGGCGCGCTCTACTTCGTCTGGTCGGGCTGGCGCGGGCCGACCGACGGCTTCCCGCAAGTGACCTACATCGCGCCGATGAGCGACCCGTGGACGATCAGCGGCGAACGCCGCGAGATCTCGGCCCCCGAGCTCGGCTGGGAGCAGGCGGGCGCGTCTTTGCAGGAAGGTGCGTCGGTGCTGTACCGCGAGGGCCGAATCTACCTCGTCTACTCGGCGAGCGGCAGCTGGACCGACGACTACGCGCTCGGCCTGCTGACCTATTCCGGCGGCGACATTCTTGACCGCGCGTCATGGGTCAAGTCGACGCAGCCGGTGTTCACGAAACGGCCGGATCTCGGCACATTCGGGCCCGGTCACAACACGTTCGTGACATCGCCGGACGGCACCGAGGACTGGATCGTCTACCACGCGATCGACACGGCCGGCGGCGGCTGGGCGCGGCGCAGCATCCGGGCCCAGCGCTTCGACTGGAACGCGGACGGCTCGCCGCGCTTCAGCGATCCGGTCGGCCTCGGCGTGCCGGTGCGCGAGCCGTCCGGCTCGTTCGGTTCGCTCGACCTGCGGCGCTTGCCCGAATCAGAACCGGGCGGCCTGCTGCTGCGGTTCGCCAGCCGGTCGGAAGCGCTCGGCCTGGCGCTCGCCTGACACGGCAGCGGCGTCGCCCCGTGCGTCCGCCGTTCCCCGCTGCACCGCCGCGAGCCCGAGCGCACTCAGCTGGAAGCCGGCTTCGCCGTTGACTCTCAGCAGACCGGCCCGCCACAGCGCCAGGCAAGCGGCCTCATCGTCCGCCCCGTCGATTCGCAAGCGAGCTCCTCGCGCGGCCTGAACCAGGAGCGCGAACTGCGCCGGACTGATCGAGAAGGGACCGACAACGCGCTTACGGGAGACGGACATTGGGCACTCCAGCTCGTGCTGCAAGTTGGTGAGCACGATTTTCAGGGTCAAGGAAATAGATGCCGGTTTCGCCAGCGAGACGACGGCTAATCAGACTTTCATGCAAGCACGATGCCAGCCGGCACGCCGGTTGCACCGCCGGTTCGATCCGTCGCTGGTCGGCCGTGTGACGGGCAAATCCCCATGCGCCGCTTCGCCCTGCCCCGTCTCCTCGTCATCGCGCTGCTCGGCGCCACCTGCGCATCGGCAGCACCCGACTTGGGCGAGGCGCCGCCAATGGGACCCGCCGCGCGCGACCTGCAGGCGACACACCGCCTTCCCCCGTGGCACGAGACCCGCGATCCGGTGCTCGCCGCGCCACTCGGCGCGCTGCAGGTCGGCGCCCGTGCCCGCGCGCTCGGCCTGAGTCCCGATTCGGCGACCCGCGCCTGGGCCGAGTCGAGTACGACATTGCAAGCGGCCCGCGACCGGCTCGCCGAGCGGTCGCCGGCTGCCGTGCACACGTTCTCGGGAACGACCGCCTCGCGCCTCAACACCGTGCTCGCCGACCGATCGATCACGGCGGTGCGGGTGACCACACCGGTATTGCGCGTCGACGTGCCGGTGACGATCCGCCGCTCCAACCTGCGCCTCGATCTCGGTGCGACCGAGCTTCGTCCGGCCGGTGACGCGCCGCGCTTTCTCCTTCGCATCGTCGATTCATCGCAGGTCACGGTCGCGGGCGGCGCCTTCAGCCAGGGTCGCTGGGGCGTGCTGGTCGACCGCGGCAGCGACGTGACCTTGATGGACGCCCGCTTCCATGGATTGCGCGAAGGCGGCGTCGCGATCAGCGCGGCGCACTCCACCGTCATCGGCCGGTCCCGCTTCGCCGGCCTCCGCGGTGCCGCAGTCTTGCTGCACGGGACCACCGAACGCGCGGTCGTGTTTGGCAACGAGATGGTCGCGAATCTCGGTGCCTCGAACTGGCACGCCGGCATCGTCGTCACCGATCGGCGTGCCGCCGTCGCTTCCGACCCGGCGACCCTGCTGCAGGCCGATCGCTACTGGGCGCACGAGCAGCCGATCCGCGACCGGCTGCAGGCGCCGCGCCGCAACGTGATCGCGCAGAACCGCGTCGCCGCGAACGCCTCGTCCGGCGTCTACATCGACGGCGCGGTCGAGAACGTGATCGTCGACAACATCATCGAGGGCAACTCGAAGGAAGGCGTCTGCCTCGACTACGGCGCGACGGCGAATGTGCTGGCGTCCAACGCGATCCGCCAGAACGGCAAGCGCTGGGGCAAGAGCGACGACGAACTGAAGCTCGATTTCGTCGGCGGTCACGGCCGTCTGCCGGACGGCACGCCGCCGGCGAAGACGCCCGGCATCTCGCTCGACAACGCGCTCTACAACATCGTCTACGCGAACCACGTCGACCGCAATTTCGGCGGCGGCGTGAAGATGGTGCGGGCTGCGTGGTCGAACCTGATCGGATTGAACACCGTCACCGACAACAACGATGGCGCCAGCGACCGCTTCCACTTCTTCGGCATCGAGCTCGGTGCCGCGACGGCCGATGCGCCCTCCTCCGAGCTCGACTTCGCGCCGAGCCGCGGCAACATCGTGTTCGGCAATTCGGTGCGAGGGAGCCACTACGCCGGCCTCTTCTTCGGCGAAGGCTCGACCCAGAACGACGCGTTCGACAACACCATCTTCGGCGCCCGCGCCTGGGCGATAGAGCAGCCGCTGCCGCAAGCGAATGCGACGCTCAACAACCTGACGAACCTGCCGTCACGCCACATAGGCGCCGGACTCGATGCACGGCTGCTCGAGCTGTCGAAGGGGCAGGTGCAGTAGCGATCTCCCACGGCAAGAGCCGGCGTCGAGATGCGCTGGAGCCCATCCATGGTGCGGTCCTGACAAGGTACGGGGCTTGCCGAACGGCATCGATCCGACTTCGCCGAGCCCTCCCATGTCCAACACCCGCTTCTGGCGCGACGCCTTGACGAGCGGCAGCGCCGCGAGCCTGCTCTCCCTGCTTGCGCTGATGCTCGAAGGCCGGCGCGAGAACGCATCGGCCGCCGCACCGATCAATGCGGTCAGCCACTGGCTGCACGGCCCGCGCGCCTACACGGTGAACCGGACGACCTGGGCTCACACCGCCGTCGGTGCCAGCGTCCACTGCGTGTCGGCGATCTTGTGGGGCGGGATGTACGGCCTGCTGCTGCGCCGGATCGCGGCGAGACGAGAGGAGGCCTTGCATCGGCGCAGACCCCGCGCCGGTGCGCCCGCGCCCGAGGTCACTGTGCCGGAAGCCGTCGCGAGCACGGCCGTGGTGACAGCGGTCGCGGCGCTGACCGACCTGCGCCTGGTTCCGCCGCGCCTGACGCCCGGCTTCGAGAACCGGCTCAGCGCGACTGCGGTCGCGGCGGTCTATCTGGCGTTCGGCGCGGGGCTGGCGCTCGCCGGCATCGCGACCGGGCGATCGACGGCGTCGGTCACAGCACGTTGAAGAGCCAGAAAAGCAGCAACGTCAGCAACAGCGAGACGACCACGGAGCCGAGGCAGCCGAGCCGATTCGAGAAGAACAGGAACTTGGATCAGGCTTCGGCTGTCTCCGGTTCCGCCGCGTGCTGAACACTCGGGTCGGTCGTCTGCGTGGAAGCCGGCGCCTCCGGGTAGACGGCGCGCCAGAACTCGAGCGTCGTCATCCCGGCAAAGCCCTCGCTGTAATCGCGGCGCAGTCGACCCACCTCCAGCAGGAGCTTGCCGAGCGCTTGGATGAAGCTGCGCAGCTCGGCGAAAAAGCGCGGCCGGTCGTAGACCGCGAGATAGCCGGTGCCGCTCGGCGCATGGTGGTACAGCACGCGCCGGTAGCGGAACACGGCGCTCGCGCTGCCGTGGAACGCCTTCTCCTGCACCGTCGTGCGATTCATCAGCAGCGCGTTCGGCAACAGAAACCCTTGCAGTGTCAGCAGCCGAGCGAGGCGGCGCAGCTTCGCCTCCGGCCTGCGGCGCGGCCCGCGGACCGGCAACCCATCGGTTTCGAGCGGCACCATCTTCTCGCTCGGCGTCCACGTGCCGATCTCGCTGCGCACGTCCTGCAGGTCGAGGTTGCCGCGAAAGAACGCCGGTCCGAAGCGCACGTGGCGCATTGCGAGCGTGACGGCACGCGCGCTCGTGTACTGGTACGAGGTCAAGGCCTTGATGAAGAGCCGTGTGCCGACCCAGAGGATGCGCTTGACCGTCCGGCGCGGTGAAAGCAGTGCGTGGACGAGGTGGTAGCGCGCGTCGAGGTAGGCGGTCAGCGGACCATGCTTGGCGCCGAAGTCCTCGCCGTAGCAGGCAACGCCGTTCAGGGTTGTGATCTCGAACGCATTGCCGAGCCCGAAGAAGATGTCGTCGCCGCGCACGAAGAACGGAAACGGGTACTGGCGGATCTCGGCGATCGGGAACGCGAAGAACCACCAGGCGCCGTAGTCGGGCCGGACCAGCGAGCGCTCCGCCTCGAGCAGGTCGCCGACCCGCCGCACGTCGAGCCCGCTGTGCAGCGGCTCGACCTTGCCGTCGAAACGAGCGCCCTTCTCGAACAGATGCCAAGGTGCCAATTCGCGCAGCAGCGCGCCGGCGACCGCGAGGCGCGGCCGATCGCTGTAGCGCAGCAGCGCGAAGGTTCGGGCGATCGATTCGGTCTCGCAGGACGCGTCGTCGTCCATGAAGAGCGCATGCGTGTGGCGACGGCCGTTCAGCAGAGAGAGCAGGCCGCGCACGAAGCCGCCGGTCCCGCCGAGATTGCGGTTCGGGATGTGCTCGATCGACGGATGTGCCGGCACCGCGAGGTTGCGCGAGTTGTCGACGACGGTCAGCGTCACGTGATCGCGCAGATCGGGCCGGTCGAGCAGCGCGGCGATCCGAGCGACCGCCGGGCCGACCTGCGCCTGCCGGTTGAAGTGCGTGATGACGAGCCCGAGGCGCACGTCGCGCACGGGCTCGTCCGGCGTCATGTAGTCAGCCGCCTCGAGCCGTCCGGTCGTCAGCGCGCGGATGCGGACGAACAGCATTCCGTCGCGCAGGCCGTGCCACGGATCGATCGGCAGATCGGCCGGCTGGCCCGCGCGCAGCTGCACACTGCATTCGCCAAGCCAGACGGTCGCCTGTGCGAGCCGATGCAATCCCACCGTGATGACAAAGCCGCCCTCTCCGGCCAGCCGCAGCGCGAGGCTCCGAACGCTGCAATGGCGCTTCCACGCGCCGACTGTCACCCCGTTGTAGAACGTGTCGGTGCTGACAATGCCGCCGGCCTCGAAGTGCAGTGCGGGCGTCGCGAGCGAAGTCCACGCCTTCTCGTTGTGGCGGATGTACATCTCGGCGTCGGCGTGCACCTCGAGGTTCGGCAGCACCAGGCTTTGCAGCGTGTTCATCGCACTCCCATCGGGGTGTTCTTCGAAGTTCAAACGACGACCTGCGCGCGCACCAGCGATGCATAGAGACCGCCGCGTGCGACCAGCTCGTCGTGCCGGCCCGATTCGACGACGCGCCCCTGGTCCAGCACATGGATGCAGTCGGCATGGCGCACGGTGCTGAGGCGATGCGCGATCAGGATCAGCGTGCGTTCGCCGCGCCAGCGTTCGATCGACTGGTGGACGGCGCGCTCAGACTCCGAATCGAGCGACGCCGTCGCCTCGTCGAAGACCCAGATGCTCGCTTCCTTGTAAAGCGCCCGCGCGATCGCGAGGCGCTGGCGCTGACCGCCCGACAGGCGACTGCCGTTCGTGCCGATGCGGGTCGCCTTGCCTTCCGGCAAGCCGGCGACGAAGCCCTCGAGGTCCGCCGCCCGCAGACAGGCGTCGATGCGGGCCGGATCCTTCGGCTGCGCATAGGCGACGTTGTCCTCGATCGAGCCGTCGAACAGGACCAGCTCCTGCGACACGACCGCGAACTGGCGCCGCAGCGCCGCCTTGCGGATCGACTCGACCGGGATGCCGTCGATCAGCACGCGGCCGCGGGCCGGCGGGACGAAGCCGAGCAGCGTGCTGACGAGCGTCGACTTGCCGGCACCCGACGGCCCGACCAGCGCGACCGTCTGGCCGGCGCGGATCGAGAGATCGATGCCGTCGAGAGCCGGCCGCTCGCTGCCGGCATGGACCACGCGCGCCCGTTCGAAGCGGATCTCGTGCTGGAACGCGTCGAGCGGGCGTGTTCCGCTGTCGGCCTCGGGCGGCGTGTCGATCAGATCGAAACAGGCGCGCGCCTGGATCAGGCCGCCGACGATCGGCTGAGTCACGTCGGTCAGATGGCGAAGCGGCGAAATCGTCATCAGCAGCGCGGTCACGAAGCCGACGAAGTCGCCGACGGTGGCGCCGGCCCGGCCCGCATCGGCGAGCGCGAGGGTGATGATCAGCGCGACGCCGATGCTGGCGATGAGCTGGGTCAGCGGCGTCATCAGCGCGCCGGCGGACGTCGCCTTCATCGTCATGCGGCGCAGGTGCTGCGCTTCGCCCTCGAAGCGACCGCGCTCGAACGCTTCTGCACCGAACGTGCGGACGACCCGCCAGGCGCGGGCAATGTCGTCGACGACACCGGTGAGCCGGATCTGCGCTTCATAGGCCCGGCCGCCGACCGCGATGACCCGGCGCTGGACCCGGCGCACGACGAGCGCGAGCAGCGGGAACGAGATCAGCGACACCAGGGTCAGCCTCCAGTTCAGATAGAACAGGTAGCCGAGCAGCGCCAACAGGGTCGTGCCGTCGCGCAGCACCGTGGTGGTCGCCCCGACGAGCTGGTCGGTCGCGTTCTTCGGGTCGTTGATGATGCGCGTCGCTGCGACTCCCGGGCTCAGATGCGCATAGAGCGTCGAGTCGGCCCGCAGGATCGACTCGATCAGATCGGAGCGCAGCACGAGCACCGCTTTTGCAGTGGCCCAGGCAAACAGGTAGTTGCCCGCGAACGCCAGCGTGCCGCGCACGGCGAACAGGCCGACGATCGCGACCGGCACCAGCCAGATCGGGAATGCCGCGTGCGTCTGGAAGCCGTTGTCGATCAGGTACTTGAACAGCGCCGGCAACAGCGGATCGATGCCGGCCGCTGCGAAGAACGCGACGATGCCGAGCGCGACCGCGCGACCGTGCGGCCGCAGATAGCGCGAGAGGCGCAGCGCACTCGCCGACAGCGTGTTCGGGACTGCCGCCGCCCGCACCGGCGCGGCCGATTCAGCGGGCGAGCAGGTGCTTGCGACGTCCATTCATCCGTCTCAACCAGTACGACAGGCGCTCGATCGGGGCGAGCGGCACGTCCTTCACCTTGCGTTCGATCGAGTACTTCGCGACCGCCCGCACTTCCTGCAAGCCGTACTTGCGGACCACGCGCCTGGCATCGGCCTTCGGATCGAGATCGCGGTGGTTCTTGTAGAGCTCGCCGCCGACCGGTCGGGTGTGGCGGACCGGCGTCGCGTCGATGATCGCGATGCCATCCAGCCCTTCGCGTTCGCACAAGGTCGGCCAGACCCAGTCGAGGCCCCAGCCGCTGCGGCTCTCGGCGAAGGTCGGCGCGCAGGCGCGCAGCGCGTCGCGACTGAAGATCGGCGCCATCACCTCGACGAAGCGGGTGAAGCGCAGGTGGCAATCGGGGTCCTGCAACAGCGTGTTCCACGTGTGGTACGAATTGCGCGTCAGCGCCGGCTGCGCAAGGCAGAGGCGATGCGCGCAGAAGAACGCGAACATCCGGTTGATGCCGTCCATGTCGGCCGACAGGTCGTCGTCGGGCAGCCAGATCGCGTCGTAGCGGTCGATCAACTGGCGGTGTTCGCTCAGCACGTCCGCGAGGCAAGGCCACTTCGGGCCGCTGCGCTGCTCGTAGAAATCGGCATCGGCCTGCCATCGGCCCGGGTTGCTGCCGTAGTAGCTGATGAAGAGATCGAAGTCGCGCTGCGGGCCGGCGATCCACTCGCGGTGCAGTGAGGCATCACCCGCGCGCAGCACGATCAGGTTGCGCGAACGGCGCGCAAGCTGGACCGTCATGGAACGCTCCGCTCTTGGGCGTCTTTCATCGTGCCGGTCGATCGAGGAGCGGTGCTGGCAGCGATGCGGCGGCACCTGGACGAAAGCCGAGCCGGGCAGCCTGGCGCGCCTGCCAGTTGAGGATCGAATAGCGGGCCTGCAGCAGCAGCTTGCGCATCCGCACCGTCGCATCGGGCGATCCGCGCCGACCTTCGATCGTCGATTGAAGGCTCGACGGCGCCGCGTGAACCGGATACGGCCACACGCCCAGCACACGCAGGTCGCATTCCCACCAGTGGCGCAGGTCGACGTCGATCGGGCGGCCGAACGGAATGCGGTGCGCCAGCAGCTTCTCGGCCGCCTCGCGACGAATGACATAGGCCGACGTGAGCCCCGGCACGCGTCGGTACGAGATGAGGTGCTTGCCGGGCGCGAGCGGCCAGCGCCACGACATCGATTCGCGCCGGCGTCCGATCAGCTTGACGACGTCCCACGGGCGTTCGGTGCGTTCGATCGCCTGCAGCGTCTCCGGCAGCGAAGGATCGAGGTCGACGTCGTCCTCGAACACGGCGATCCGCGAGTCGGAGCCATCGAGCAGGCGCTGCCATACCTTCAGGTGACTCGCGTAACAGCCGATCTCACCCGGCTGCAGCGGCTTGTGGTACTGGCGCGCGTTCAGCATCGGGCTGTACAGCCGCGCGCGCTGCGCGTCGGTCAGGTCGCGACCGACAACGGCCTGGAAGCGCTCGACCGGCAGACCCAGTTGCTCGAACTGACGACGGACCTCAGCCCATCGGGCTTGGTCCGCAGCGAGATTGATGACGACGATCCTCATGACGCAGGGGATGCGAGTCGGAGGTGCGTGAACGGCGGTGGAAGGCGGCAGGCGCCCGACGCAGGGGCAGCCGCGGAACTTCGAACATGGCAAGTGCGGTGCCTTGCTCTGAGTCACCGGTCGGGCGGCGCCGGCAGCAATCTTTACGTGCAGGCGAAAGTCTTTCGCACCGCACGACCGATCCAAAGCGGCGAGGCCGCTGCCCTCAGACCGGCTTCGCCACCATCAGGTAGTAAACGATCACGAGCGACACGAAGGCCGGCACACCGAGCGCGGTCCAGATGCGGAGGTAGCGTCGATATTCAGGGGGCAACGGCTCGCCGCGCGTGGCTGCCGACTCGGCCAGCCGGCGCATCCGGATCTGGATCGCGACCACCGGGATCCAGCAGGCGCCGGCGACGAAGTAGAGGACGAACGACCAGAGGATCCAGCGACTGGTCAGCGGAATCTGGGCGAGGTGGGCCAGCCACAGTCCGGTCAGCGGCTGCAGGATGATGGTCGTCGTCGTGAACAGCCAGTCGGCGATCACGACGTAGCGGACCACCGTCGCGGCCGTCCGCGCATCACCGCTCCGGCTCGCGAAGAACATGTAATAGGCCGATCCGAGCCCGGTGCCGAACAGCACCGTCGACGACAGGATGTGGAGCCACTTCGCAATGAGGTAGGTCATCGGCGCGAGTCGCCACGATCGACGACGTAGAGCAGCCACAGGACGGCGAGCATCGGCAGGTTCTTGAGCACCGGACCGTACGGATGCAGCCAGTACTCGGGCAGGCGCAAGCTGATGATCGCGGTGTAGCCCACGATCAGCGCGATCTGCGCAAGCCACAGCTGCGAGCGCCGCTTCAGCACCAGCGTGAGCACACCGAGGACGAGGTCGAGTGCGGCGGCGCCATACAGGAACAGCGGCGCGAGCGCCGTCGGCACGCCCGCCTGTGCGAGCAGTGCATAGCTCTCGGCCACCGGGTAGACGCCGGACGACAGCACGCCTGTGACGATCCAGACGATTGCGACCGACAGGCGCAGGATCGGCAGGAAGACGCCGAGCTGAGCCGCGTGCCGCAACGCGTTCGCATCCTCGGGCGCGATGAAGCTCTCGACGCCGCGCGGCTCGCGTCCGAGCACCGTCCGGGTGGCCTCGGCCGGAGCGACGTTGCCCCGCTGCAGCATCTGCCAGGTCTCGGTGTCGAGAGCACTCGACGGGATGCGGTCGCAGATGGCCGCGGCCATACGAACCAGCGGCGCCGGCACTGCGATGCTCCAGGCACGAGAAAGGCCGAGCGACGCGCGCAGCCGCCGCAAAAGGTCGTGGAAGGCAAGCGCCTCCGGACCGACCAGCGCGATTCGGCCGGTGAACGGAGTGGCTTGCGTCGCCAGCGCCGCGAGCGCCTGCACGAGGTCGTCGATGTGGATCGGCTGGATGTGCTGATGTCCGCCGGCCGGCAGCAGCAGCACCGGCGCTGCGGCGAGCTGGGTGAAAAGCTGGGCGCTGGCACCGCCGGGTCCGTAGACCAGCGAGGGCTGAGCCACGACCGATGCGATCGGCAGTCGCAACAGGCCATCGTCGCCCGCCTTCTTGCTGCGGTGATACCGAGTCTGCGCAGCGTCGTCCGCGCCGAGGGCCGACAGGTGGACGATCCGGCCGACCTTTGCTTGCACCGCGGCCTCGAACAGCCGGCGGGGCCCGTCGACGTGCAGGGCCTGGAACCGAAGGTCCCGCGTCTCGCGGAGGATGCCGACGGTGTTGACGACCACGTCGATGCCCCGAAGGCTGTCGAGTGTCCAAGGCGGTTCTTCAGGACATGCCATGTCGAACGGCAGCCAGTCTTCGGACGGTTGCATGGCAACCGGGTGACGCCGGCCGGCGAGGCGCAGCCGATGGCCCTCGCCGACCAGCCGCTGTCGCAGCGCATGGCCGATGAACCCGGTGAAGCCGGTCAGCAGGATGTTCAGACGGACGCTCGCAGCCCCTCGCAACGGGAGCGTTCGATTGTTGCTGCAAGCCGCATTCCTGCTGTCCTCACGGCTTCGTCTCCCGCGAGTGCCGCCGGCGCGACGTCGACCTGTTCGAGACCGACATCTTTCTTCGGCCGGACAACGAGGTGAACCAGGCGGTCGTGACGCGTCAGCTCGAAATCTTCGACTTCACTGCGGACATCGCCGAGAACGGCCGCCTCGCCTTCGAGCGCTGGCAGACCGGCGGCTATGACTGCTGCTGACCGATCTGCAGATGCCCGAGATGGCCTCGCTGACCAGCGCGGTGGCTGTCAGGGCGACGATCGGCATGCGGGTTCGGCCCGCTTCGGAACTGCGGAGCGCCACGACCAGCTCGAAGCCGTCCGAGGGGCGTAGAACCCTTACTGGCTCGTCAGCGAAAAGCGGCTCAAGCGGGCGCTGCAGATCCGGGCGCGCCGCAAGCACGGTTTGGATGACAACCCGGCCGGATCACGCGGCCGTGGACTGCCGCTCGACGATCGTGAACCCGACGTCAATGACACGTCGGCCTTCCGGCTCGCCACGAAAGCGGGCCAGCAGCAGGCTCGCGGCCTGCGCGCCGATCGCCGAGCCATCGATGTGGACGGTGGTCAGGCTCGGCTCGAGATGCGCCGCGAAATCGGTGCCGCCAAAACCGACGACCGCGAGGTCTTCGGGCACGCGGATGCCGCGCGCACGCGCTTCGGTCAGCACGCCTTGCGCCAATCCGTCGGAGCTGCAGAAGACCGCACGCAGCGGCGTGCCTCGGTCCAGCAGGTCGCGCAGCGCCTGCCGCCCCAGCGCCAGGTTGCTGGGCGCTGTCACCACCGCCGTTGGCACCTCGCGACCCATCGCGGCGACGAAACCTTCGCGCCGCCGCAGGGCCCGATCGTCGTTGCCGGTGGCGATGCCGACCTGTTGCCAGCCCTTGCCAAGGAAGTACCCGGCGACCGCGCTGCCGACCTTCACGTGCGAGAAGCCGACCAGCATGTCCAAGGGTCGATCGGTCAGGTCCCAGGTCTCGACGACCGGAATCACCTGTCGGCGCAAGCGCTCCGCGGCGGCGCTGCTCTTCAGCAAGCCCGCGACGACGATGCCGTCGACGCGACGGCCGAGGAACGTGTCGAGCAGCGCGGCCTCGCGCGCGCTGTCGTAGCCGGTCTGCCCGAGGATCAACTGGTAGCCCGCGCGGTCGAGCTCTTCGGTCAAGGTCTGCACCGTCGGCAGGAACTGCGGCACGCCGACGAACGGGACCAGCGCGCCGACCGTCATGCTGCGCTTCGACTTGAGCCCGCCCGCCAGCAGGTTCGGGATGTAGCCGGTCGCAGCCACCGCGTGGCGCACCCGCTCGATCGTTTCGGGCGACACCACCTCGGGGTGGCTGAGCGCGCGCGAGGCGGTGATGACCGAGACCCCGGCGGCGCGCGCGACGTCGCGCAAGGTCACTGATTTGGAGACTGCGGAATCGCGCGAAGGGGTCTCAGGGGCGTGAGCTGAACCGCGGCGCTTGTCCGACAATCGTGAAGGGTGTTTGACCGCGCTAATGATAACGGTATCATTCGTCGCTTCAGCCTGCGACTTGACACTCTTGCGCAGTGCTGCGACCGGACCTATGCGCTTTTTGAGATTCATCTTGGAGACAACGATACCATGAGCGTTTCGGGCTCGCCGGACCGGATCGAATGGGTTCGCGTCTCCTCCTGTTGTCTGCCGCTGGCAACGCCGATCAGCGACGCGAAGGTGCTCACCGGGCGCCAGAAGCCGATGACAGAAATCGCGATGCTGTTCGCCGAAGTGCGCACCGCGAACGGCCACGAAGGGCTCGGCTTCAGCTACTCGAAGCGGGCCGGCGGCCCCGGCCAGTTCGCGCACGCCAAGGAGGTCGCCCCGGCGCTGCTCGGCGAGGATCCGAGCGACATCGCGAAGCTGTGGAACAAGCTGTGCTGGGCTGGCGCATCGGTCGGCCGCAGCGGCCTGTCGACACAGGCGATCGGCGCCTTCGACGTCGCGCTCTACGACCTGAAGGCAAAGCGCGCCGGCCTGTCGCTGGCCAAGCTGCTCGGCGCTTATCGTGATTCGGTGGCGTGCTACAACACATCGGGCGGTTTCCTGCACACGCCCCTCGACCAGCTGCTCGTCAATGCCGCGGCCTCGATCGAGCGCGGCATCGGCGGCATCAAGCTGAAGGTCGGGCAGCCCGACCGCGCGCTCGACATCGAGCGCGTCGCCGCGGTCCGCAAGCACCTCGGCGATCACGTGCCACTGATGGTCGACGCCAACCAGCAATGGGACCGGCCGACTGCGCAGCGCATGTGCCGCGTGTTCGAGGACTTCAACCTGGTCTGGATCGAGGAACCGCTCGATGCGTACGACCACGAAGGCCATGCCGCCCTTGCGGCGCAGTTCGACACGCCGATTGCGACCGGCGAGATGCTGACGAGCGCGGCGGAGCACGGCGAGCTGATCCGCCATCGGGCCGCCGACTACCTGATGCCGGACGCGCCGCGCGTCGGCGGCATCACGCCATTCCTGAAGATCGCCGCGCAGGCCGAGCAGGCGGGGTTGATGCTCGGGCCGCACTTTGCGATGGAGCTGCACGTCCACCTCGGCGCCGCGTATCCGACCGAGCCGTGGGTCGAGCACTTCGACTGGCTCGAGCCGCTGTTCAACGAGCGGCTCGAGATCAAGGCCGGTCGCATGCTCGTGCCGACGCGCCCCGGGCTCGGCGTGAGCCTGAGCGACCAGGCGCGCGCGTGGACCCGCGAGCAGGCCGACTTCGCAGCGCCGCGATAGCACCACAAACCCCCTCTCCCAGCGAGTGCTGGGAACGTTTCAAGATGGGGTACTCTGCCCCGCCCCTTAGGAGACTCGAATGAGAAAGATCCTTGCGACCCTGGCCCTCGGCCTCGCCGTGGTCACCGGTGCCCTTGCCCAGGCCTGGCCCTCGAAGCCGGTGACCTTGCTGGTGCCCTTCCCGCCGGGCGGCTCGACCGACCTGATCGCGCGCACCCTCGGCGCGAAACTGCAGGAAAAGCTCGGCGGCACCTTCCTCGTCGACAACAAGGCGGGTGCCGGCGGCACCGTCGGCGCGGCGCAGGCTAAGCGCTCGGCGCCGGACGGCTACACGATCTTCGTCTCGTCGCTCGGGCCATTCGTGATCGGCCCGCACCTCGTCAAGAACCCGGGCTACGACCCGCTGAAGGACTTCGACTACATCACGGTCGCGGTGCAGGCGCCGAACGTGCTCACCGTGCCGGCCAACTCGCCGCACAAGACCTTCGCCGACCTGTTCAAGTTCATCAAGGCCAATCCCGACAAGATGACATTCGCGTCGGCCGGCAACGGCACCTCGGACCACCTGACCGCCGAGCTGTTCTGGCAGGAGACCGGCACCAAGGGCGTTCACGTGCCCTACAAGGGCGGCGCGCCGGCGATGCAGGACCTGCTCGGTGGCACGGTCGATGCGACGTTCATGAACATCAACACCGGCCTGCCGAACATCAAGGCCGGCAAGCTGCGCGCACTCGCGATCACGAGCGCGAAGCGCTCGCCGCTGCTGCCCGATGTCCCGACGATGGAAGAGCTCGGCATCAAGGGCGTGACGGTCTATTCGTGGCAGGCGTTCGCCGCGCCGAAGGGTCTGCCGGCCGACATCAAGGGCAAGCTGCACGATGCGCTGGTCGCGGGCCTGAACGACCCCGCGGTCAAGCCGAAGCTGCTCGAGCTCGGCTTCGAGATCGTCGGCAACACGCCGGAGCAGTTCACCGCGTTCCAGGCGAGCGAGTTCGCGCGCTGGAAGAAGGTCATCGAGGTCGGCAAGATCACGGCTGAATAAATAGGTCCCCCCGAAGCGCCTCCGGCGCCTCCCCCCAGGGGGCGCCACCAGCGGCCCGCCAAAGCCGGTTCCGCGGTGGCTGCTTGATTCGCTTGGCAATACACGGAGATTCGCGCGCATGGACCCCCTCTACATCCGCATGGACGAGCGGGACAACGTCGCCATCGTCGCGAACGACGGTGGCCTGTCCGCAGGTGTGTCGTTCGCCGACGGGCTGACGCTGGTCGAGCGCGTGCCGCAGGGCCACAAGGTGGCGCTGGTTGACCTGGCCGCCGGCGACGCGGTGCGGCGCTACAACGTCGTCATCGGTCGCGCCGCTAAGCCGATCCGCAAGGGCAGCTGGGTCCACGAGCGGCTGCTCGAGATGCCGGAGGCGCGCTCGCTCGAAGGCTTGCCGATCGCGACGGTCCGGCGCCCGCCGCTGGAGCCGCTCGAGGGCTACACCTTCGAGGGCTACCGCAACGCCGACGGCTCGGTCGGCACGCGCAACATCCTCGCGATCACGACGACGGTGCAATGTGTCGCCGGCGTCGTCGACTTCGCGGTCCAGCGCATCAAGCAGGAGCTGCTGCCGAAGTACCCGAACGTCGACGACGTGGTCGGCCTCGAGCACACCTACGGCTGCGGCGTCGCGATCGACGCGCCCGACGCGAATGTACCGATCCGCACCTTGCGCAACATCTCGCTGAACCCGAACTTCGGCAACGAGGTGATGGTGGTCAGCCTCGGTTGCGAGAAGCTGCAGCCGGAGCGCCTGCTGCCGCCCGGCAGCTTCGAGATCGTCGATGAGCGCAACGTCGCCGACATCGGCGCGACCGGCGAGGCGACGCTCGACGTCGTCTGCCTGCAGGATGATGCGCACGTGGGCTTCATGTCGATGATCGATTCGATCATGACCACCGCCGAGGAGCATCTCGAGCGCCTCGACGCGCGCCGCCGCGAGCCGGTGCCGGCCAGCGAACTCGTGGTCGGCGTGCAGTGCGGCGGCAGCGATGCGTTCAGCGGCGTGACCGCGAACCCGGCCGTCGGCTTCTGCAGCGACCTGCTGGTGCGCGCCGGTGCGACCGTGATGTTCTCGGAGGTCACCGAGGTGCGCGACGGCATCGACCAGCTCACTTCGCGCGCATCGACCCCGGAGGTCGCCGACGCAATGATCCGCGAGATGGCCTGGTACGATGCGTACCTCGACAAGGGCAAGGTCGACCGCAGCGCGAACACGACCCCCGGCAACAAGAAGGGCGGCCTGTCGAACATCGTCGAGAAGGCGATGGGCTCGATCATCAAGAGCGGCAGCGCACCGATCACCGGCGTGCTGTCGCCGGGCGAGAAGCTGCGCGACCGCGGCATCACGAGCGGCCTCGTCTACGCCGCGACGCCCGCCAGCGACTTCATCTGCGGCACCTTGCAGCTGGCCGCAGGCATGAACCTGCATGTCTTCACGACCGGCCGCGGCACGCCGTACGGTCTGGCGGCGGTGCCGGTCATCAAGGTCGCGACGCGCAGCGACCTCGCGCGCCGCTGGCACGACCTGATGGACATCAACGCCGGCCGCATCGCCGACGGCGACGCGACGATCGAGGACGTCGGCTGGGAGATGTTCCGCACGATGCTCGACGTCGCCAGCGGCCGCAAGAAGACGTGGGCCGAGCAATGGAAGCTGCACAACGCGCTGGTGCTGTTCAACCCTGCGCCGGTGACGTGATCCGCCGTGATCGTGGGGCCAAAGGGTTACTCGTGCGCGAGGGTAAAGTCGATCGCTGATGGGTGACCGGTGCCTCGCGCACCGTGAGTCGCGGTTGCTTCGCCACCCGGCCCGTCTTTCCGACCCGCATGCAACGCCCCTTCCAGTTCGCCCTTTATGCAGTCGTGATCACCGCCATCACCGGTGTCACGTCGTGCATGCAGCTCCGTTCCGACTGGCGCACCGCCAGTCGTGAGCCGGTCGGGCTCGCACCCGACCCTGCCGAGGTCAGGGAAGCGGTGGTCCAGGTGTATGGCGCCCGCACGGTCGGCGCCAAGGGCATCTTCGGCGTCCACACGTGGGTGGCAGTCAAGCCGGCGGATGCCGACGGGTGGACGGTATACGAGGTCATCGGATGGCGGCTGGGCTGGTCGGACAGCGCGCTCGTCGTCCACAGCCGAGCGCCTGATGCGCGCTGGTTCGGCGCGGCGCCCGAGCTCTATGTCGACCGGCGCGGACCCGGCGTCGACGCGCTGATCGAGCGCATCGACAAGGCGGCACACAGCTATCCGTACGGCACCGAATACCGCGCGTGGCCGGGCCCCAACTCGAACACCTTCACCGCCTGGATTGCGCGCGCCGTGCCGGAGCTCGCGGTCGATCTGCCGTCCACCGCGATCGGCAAGGACTACCTCGGAAGCGCCATCTTCGGCGCCGCACCGAGCGGCAGCGGCTTTCAGGTCTCGCTCGGTGGCGTGCTCGGGATGGCCGTCAGCGCCGTCGACGGCCTCGAGTTCAACCTGCTCGGTCTGAACTTCGGCGTCAGCCCGAACGGCGTGAAGCTGCCGATCGTGGGACGGTTTGGAAGCAGCTCGGTACCGACCCATGGCGCGGATGACGCGCGGCCTGGCGGGCTCGTGCCAGGTGCAGTGCAGTGAGCCGGGACCGTCAAGACGCCCGGAATGCCGCTTGCCGCATCGACGGACATCAGCTCTCCAGAGGTTCGTCATGACCATGGATACGCCCTCGCCTTCGCGCAAGCCTCCGCGCGCCAAGCCCCTGCAGCCCGACCGGCCGGGTCGCGGCGACGACGTTCAATCCGATGGCGACTCGGACGATGCGCTGGCGCCGCCGACGGACACCGACCGCGCCGAGGAAAGCGTCGCCCGTCAGAAGCAGCAAAGCGACGCCGCGCTGGAGAACGTGCGCGAGGGCTACGACCGACATTGATCTGTCGCACGCAGCGGTCGCACGACGAGGTCGCAAATTTGACGCGGAGATTGGGCGACTGCGTGAACGCGATGATCGCGGCCTTGGTCGACGCGTGATCGAGCAGCTGGGCGGGCGGATCCTGCGCGACGATCGATGCGGTGTTGATGATCGTCGCCCCCGGCGGTAGACGCCAGGGCCGGCTTGGTGATCCAGCACATCGCGTACAGGTTCGTCTTCATCGTGGTGTCGAACTGATCGGTCGTGATGTCCGCGATCAACGCCTGGGATTGCTGCCACCGCGGGAATGCACCTTGCCAGCTGACGGGTCCACGACAAGGCATCCCATGGACAACAACAGCGATCCGCGCAACGGCGCCGAGCTCCTCGTCGACACCCTGATCGAGTGGGGCATCGACCGCGTCTTCGGCATGCCGGGCGACGGCATCAACGGCGTGATGGAAGCGCTGCGCCGACGCAAGGACCAAATCGCCTTCGTGCAGGTGCGCCATGAGGAGGCCGCCGCGTTCATGGCTTGCGCCCATGCGAAGTGGACCGGCCGACTCGGCTGCTGCCTCGCGACAACCGGGCCCGGCGGGCTGCACCTGCTGACCGGCCTCTACGACGCCAAGCTCGACCAGGCGCCGGTGCTTGCGATCACCGGCCTGCCCTACCAGGACCTCGCCGACACCTACACGCAGCAGGACGTCGACCACACGAAGGTCTTCGCCGACGTCGCCGAATACGCGGCGCGCATCATGAATCCGGCGCACGTCGAGAACGTCGTCGCCCTCGCCTGTCGCACCGCGCTGGCCCGGCGCGGCGTCGCGCATGTCGCGATTCCGGTCGACGTGCAGGAGAAGCCGGCCGCCGACACGAAGCGCTCGAACCGCAACGTCGCGCACCATGCATCGATGGCGCCGGCGGAAGGTCGGCGCCTGCCGTCCGATGCCGATCTCGATCGCGCTGCCGACCTCCTGAACGCTTGCGAGCGCATCGCGATCCTGGCCGGCCAGGGCGCACTCGCGGCGCGCGATGCGCTGGTCGCCGTCGCCGAACGGCTCGGTGCTCCGATCGTGAAGGCGCTGCTCGGCAAGGCGCTCCTCCCCGACGATCACCTGCTGACGACCGGCGGCATCGGTCTGCTCGGCACCCGGCCGTCGCAGGAGGCGTTCGAGCAGTGCGACGCGCTGTTGATCGTCGGCTCGACCTTTCCCTACATCGAGTACTACCCGAAGCCGGGTCAGGCGCGCGGTGTGCAAATCGATCGCGACGCCGCGCGCATCGGCCTTCGCTTTCCGGTCGAGGTCGGGTTGGTCGGCGATGCTCGGTCGACGCTCGAAGGGCTGCTGACTCGACTGCGGCACAAGGACAATCGCCGCTTCCTCGAAAGCGCGCAGCGCGGCGCGACCGCCTGGCGCCGTCTGCTGCACGACGCGGTCGAGCGGCCCGGCGCGCCGATGAAGCCGGGCCGCATCGCGCGCGACCTCGGCGAGCGGCTCGCGGCCGACGCGATCGTCGCCTGGGATTCGGGGCACAACACGGGTCTGCTCGCGCGCTACTGCGTCGCGCGCGAAGGACAGCGCTATGCCGGCTCGGGCCTGCTGGCCTCGATGGCCTGCGCCCTGCCGTACGCGATCGCGGCGCAGTTCGCCTTTCCCGGCCGCCAGGTCGTCGCCTTCGCCGGCGACGGCGGCATGGCGATGCTGCTGTGCGAGCTCGCGACCGTCGTGCGCTACCGCCTGCCGATCAAGATCGTCGTCGTCCGCAACGACTCCCTCGGCCAGATCAAGTGGGAGCAAATGATGTTCCTCGGCAATCCCGAGACCGAGTGCGCCTTGCAGCCGATCGACTTCGTCAAGGCGACCGAAGCGTTCGGCCTGCGCGGCTTCCGCATCGAGCGGGCCGAGGATTGCGGCGGCGTGCTCGACGAAGCGCTGGCGCATCCGGGCCCGGTGCTCGTCGAGGCGGTGATCGACCCGGACGAGCCGCTGCTGCCGCCCAAGCGCATGCCCCAATACGCCGACAACCTGAAGAAGGCGCTCGAGCAAGGCACACCGAATCGCGAAGCGATCGAGCGTGCGATCGAGGAGGAACCGGCGCGCTCGATGATGGCGCCCTGAAGCTGACATCACGTTCACCCTGCATGTCGCCGAGCGACCTCGGGCAACGGTCTGCATCCCGTGCCTTCGAGGATGGCAGGGGTCCTGATCGGTACGCCGATTGCCGCATCAACACCGGCGCAGCGTGTCGCCGCTTGACCCATCTCGGAGGCAGGACTGTCATGAAGCTGGCATCGCCATCAACGTGTGCCTCGGCGCTGATCGTCATCGCGCTCGGCCTTTCGACGGGCTCCGCCATCGCGCAGACCGTCAATCCCGGATCGCAGGGCATGACCGGCTCCACTCGCGCAGCGACGACGCCGTCCGGGTCATCCGCGTCGGCTTCAGGACCTGCGAACTCGACCGGCTCGGCACGCGCCGGTCAGTTGGCGGGGGCGAGCGGCGCAATGACCGGCAACGGGCGCTCTGCCAGCACGTCGAAGACCGGCAGCGCAGATCCCAGCGGCAGCACGCCCCCCAAGGACTCGCCTCTGAAGCGAGGCACTGCGGCCCAGCAACGCGGCCAGAGCGGCACGGCGCCGCCTGCTGACAGCACCGGCGGCACGAGCAGCACCGGCGGTACGAGCAGCAGCGGCGGAACGTCGAGCGGCAACCCCAGCGGACCGACAGGTACCTCCGGTTCGACGAACCCCGGCAAGACGACCGGGTCTCGCGACCCGACCAACCCCCGCTGACGCGGACCTCACGCAAGGAGACACCGATGCGACACGCAGACCGCCCGTCCGGGCCCGGCAAGCCGCTGAAGGAACGGCGAGATGCCGTGACGGCGCAGGAAGAGACCGATGAGCTCGAGGCCGACACGGCCCCGACCGCACCGCTGCCGGAAGACGCGGGCCGCAACGCTCGCCACGCCGACCGCAATGCGCATCGAGGCGGTGACGATCGCGATGGAGCCGGGAACAACGCCGAGGGCGGTTCCTGACGCGCAGCGTCGATGCGACTTTCGATCGCGCGCCGCCGCTGCTTGGCGATGCTGACCGCACCGCTGATCGCAACGCCCTCGGCGCGCAGCCATGCCGACGCCGCCACCGGCGGCGACCCGCCATGGACGCTGTTTACGTTCGGCGATTCGATCCTCGATTGCGGTCGCTACAACGCGCATGGCATCGACCCCGGCCAACTGCTGGTCCGCAATGACGACGTGCTGTTCCCCGAGTTCAAAGGTCGCGATCTGCAGACGCGCGGCCCGGTCCGGCTCGAGCACCGCGCGGTCGATGGCGCAACCGTCGACGACCTGGCCGCGCAAGCGCGCGGCCTTCGCACGAGCGGACCGGGTGTCGCGCTGCTGACGATCGGAGGCAACGACCTGCTGCGCGGGCTCGCTCGTGACAGCGGTACCGGCATGCGCCGCTTCGAGACCGCGCTCCACGGCTTCCTCAAGGCATTGCCGATCCGCCCGGTCGTGCTGGGCACGGTCTACGACCCGACGTTCGGCGACGACACCCGCAACTTCCTCGACGTGGCGCCGGCGATCGTCCGCGCGAACCTGCGCCGGGTCAACGACATCATCGGCGCGTTCGCGCAACGCGACGGTCGCCTCGCCGACATCCATGCGCACTTTCTGCGCGGCGAACCGTCCTGGTTCACGCGGACGATCGAGCCGAGCCTGATCGGCGCGTCGGAAGTGCGCCGCGTGTTCCTTCCGCTGATCTGACCCGCTTCGCTCGAGCGAAGTCCCCCGCGCGTCGATCAATGCGAGCGTGGACTAGGCATCGATGCGGTCGATGCTCTTGGAGGCCTCAAGCGCTTCTGTCTCTTCCGTTCTGGCGGCGGCTTCCACATAGTCGATCTCGATGTCGAGCTCGATCGAGTTCATGCACGGCGTCTTGCTGCTGCCCCGGCCAAGTGGCAGGCCATCGTGACCGCTGCACGGCATGACGACGTTCCCGGTCGGGGCGCCGCGCGCCATCAGATCGTGGAGCACGGGGACGATGTCGTAGCCGCCTTCGCAACAGCGGGGGTTGAGGCACGGAAGCACCCGCGGCAGCGTGCTGCGGGTGAACCGGGAGGTGTCCGATCCGGAGCGACCGAGGTCGCCGAAGTGGCGTGCGACCGCGGCCAACGACCGGATCTGCGAGTAGCGCTCGGCGCTCAGGAACCGAACGAATTTGGGGGATGTGGAGCGTCTGCCCATCGGGATGTCATGATGAACGGCAGTTGGAGCACGCAGGGCGGTCCAGCCCCAACACGTCGATCTCGTCTGCACGGTGTCGAGGCGATTTCGGCAAACTCCATTCCCGCGCGCCCTCGGCGCAGCGCGCTGCTCCGGCATATCTATTGCCCCGACTTATCGAAGGCCGCCGACGTTGCGAACCAGTTGCCCTAAAGGAATCCACGCAGGATGGCCACATCAACCCCTCTTCAGGCGACTCGTCGCCTGGCGCCCGACGCATCGCGCACACGCTCGCTGCTGCGGCGCTGGGGCTTGGCGCTGCGGTTCGTCGCGATCTGCCTGGCCGCCATGCTGATGCTGGCGGCCCTCCAGGGCGCAAGCTGTGCGTTGTCGGCCGCACAGCGCTACTGCGTCGAAGTCCCGATCTCGATGTTTTATGCGCTGCACGCGGCCGCGATCGCGTTCAGCCTCTGGGCCGTTCTCGGCGCCGTCGCCGAGCTGATCCGCGCGCGGCGACACCGATCCGGGCATGCGTCGCGCCCGGCGCTGCACCGCTGAGAGCTAGAACCGCGAGCGGGCTGTCGCCGCTTTCTCGTTCTGCGGTCAGCCGTTCCCGCTGAGACCTTCCCGCTCCTTCGATCTGCCGACCGGCGCGCGATCGACGGCGGCGCACAACGCGCGCTCGGCGGCCGTCTTCGGGTTGGGCAGGTTCGCCAATGGGTTTCGCAATGCGGCGTCGCGCCGAACAGGCTTCTCCAGCGTGAACCGGTATCGCCGCGTCCGCGGCTCGCGCTCCGCGCCCGGGAAGCGCCGTGCCGCTTCATCGGGGGACATGTGGTATGTGGTCAATCGGCGTTTGCCAAAGATCCCGTCGAACACATACCACCGGTACAACTCAACCCGCTTCATGACAGCCTCCGCTGGCCGACTCGGCAACCGCCATGCCGCAAAGGCGCCATCGCCAAAGCGGGGTTCGATGCGGCCAGGTCGTCACCATGCGGCGTAGTGCGACGCCATGCGACGGCGCCTCGCTCGAAACGCCGAAAGCTCCGCGACTCGCGATCAACCGGTCATGGATCGCTTTGCTGTAATTGTTGCGCCGGTAGATACTCAGCCGAGCGGCTTGACTGCCACGAATTCGCGCCGGTAGGCCATGTCGAGCTTGTCGGCGGTGTCCTTGTCGATCGCCTTGTCCAGACGCGGATAGAGGTCGCCCTCTTCGTCGACCTTGGCGTGCTGGAGCACGGCGGCCTTCAGCTGCGAAACCTTGTCGAGCCATGCGGCACCGCACTTCTCGTTCGACATGTCCAGCACGGCGTTCATCACCTTGGCATGCGCCTGATCGAGATAGAGCCGGTCCGACTCGGATTGCAGGTTGCACATCGCGAGCGCGGGGTACAGCACGTTCTCCTCGGCCACCGAGTGGGCGGTCAGCAGGTAGGCAAGGCGCTTGTGCAGCGCCATACAGGCGGAGAAGTCGTTGCCGCCGGACTCGATCAGCGCATCGAACGCCTGTTCGATCATCTGATGATGCGCTTGCACCATCTCCAGCCAGCCACCTGTCATCGCCATGGTTTCCTGGAGCGGAGCGCGCAGGAAATCGCCCGTCCTCATGTCTTCGGCAGGGGTCGTGCTCTGGGGCGTCGGATTCTGAGTCGTCGTGTTCTTGGTGGTGGAGCTTTTCGTGGTCGTGGGCATGTGTGTCCTTGGTTGAACGATCGGTTCAGCAAGGCATGTGCCCTTGGCTACCGGATCGCCACGTCTGGGCATACGTCTTGCCTTCCAACAGTTATGACTTAGAAGATTCCCGCCGCTCGTGCGGCAGGGACCGTGAGACGTCATGCGCTCAAAGTCGCACTTGTTCTGCACCCGCAATCTGGCCTTACTGGCCTTGCTGGCGTTCATCGCCGGCCCCGTCGTCGGACAGCTCGCGAGCGACGGTGAGTGGCCAATGGCGGCGCGCGATCCGGCGAACAGCCGGTTCAGCCCGCTCGATCAGATCACCACCGGCAACGCCGACCGATTGCGCGTCGCATTTACCTTTCCACTCGGTGTCGAGCGCGGCCAGGAAGCCGCGCCGATCGTGGTCGGCGACACGATGTACATCGTCACGCCGTTCCCGAACTACCTGTACGCGATCGACCTCGGCAAGCCGGAGGCACGGCTCAAGTGGAAGTTCGATCCGAAGGCCGACGCCGGATCGCAGGGCGTCGCCTGCTGCGATGTCGTGAACCGCGGCGCGGCCTATGCCGATGGCCGGCTGTTCTACAACACGCTCGACGCCCACACGATCGCGGTCGATGCGGCCAGCGGTCGCGAGCTCTGGCGCACCAAGCTCGGCGAAGTCGGTCGCGGCGAGACGATGACGATGGCGCCGCTGGTCGTGCGCGACAAGGTGCTGGTCGGCAACAGCGGCGGCGAACTCGGGGTGCGCGGCTGGCTGACCGCGCTCGATGCGGCGACCGGCCGCATCGTCTGGCGCGCCTGGAGCACCGGCCCCGACAGCGATGTGCTGATCGGCCCGAACTTCAAGCCGCCCTACCCGCAGGACCGCGGCAAGGACCTCGGCGTCACGAGCTGGCCGGGCGGCGCCTGGAAGATCGGCGGCGGCAGCGTGTGGGGCTTCGTCTCGTACGACGCCACCCTCGACCTGCTGTTCTACGGCACCGGCAACCCGGGGCCGTGGAACCCGGAACAGCGACCGGGCACGAACCAGTGGACATCCGGGATCTTCGCGCGCCGCCCCGACACCGGCGAAGCGGTCTGGTACTACCAATGGAGTCCGCACGACCTGCACGACTACGACGGCGTCAACGAGAACGTGCTGGTCGACCTGCCGATCGGCGGCGCGACGCGACCGGTGGTGCTGCATCCCGATCGCAACGGCTACATGTATGTGCTCGACCGGGCGACCGGGCGCGTGCTGTCGGCCGACCCGTTCGTGCCGATCACGACGTCGACCGGCGTCGATCTGCCGAGCGGTCGACTGGTCTACAACCCGCAGAAGGAGCCGCGCGGCGGCGAGGTCGTCCGCAACATCTGCCCGGCCTCGCCGGGCGGCAAGGACTGGCAGCCGTCCGCGTGGTCGCCGCGCACGCGGCTGCTCTACGTGCCGCACCAGAACCTGTGCCAGGACGCCGAGACCTACCAGGTCAGCTACATCGCCGGCACGCCATACGTCGGCGCCGACCTGAAGATGGTCCCCGGCCCCGGCGGTCATCGCGGCGAGTTCACCGCCTGGGACCCGGTGGCACGGCGCAAGGCCTGGGCCATCAAGGAAGACTTTCCGGTCTGGAGCGGGGCGCTGGCGACGGCCGGCGACGTCGTCTTCTACGGCACGATGGAAGGCTGGTTCAAGGCAGTCGACGCGAAGAGCGGCGCGCTGCTCTGGCAGTACCGGACGAGCTCCGGAATCATCGGCCAGCCGGTCAGCTACCGCGGTCCCGACGGCAAGCAGTACATCGCCGTGCTGTCCGGCGTTGGCGGCTGGGCCGGTGCGATCGTCAGCGCCGGACTCGATGGACGCGACGCGGTCGCCGGCGGCGGCTTCGCGAATGCGATGAAGGATTTGCCGCGCCACACGCCGAAAGGCGGGACCTTGTATGTCTTCGCGCTTCCATGATCGCGTCGCACGCGGCATCGGGCGCCGTGTCGTTCGCCGCGTGCCGGCCTGGCTGCGGCTCGCGGTCTTCGCGCTGCTGCTCGGCGCTCCGATCGTCGCCGCCGCCGACGCGCGCACCCTGCGCGTCTGCGCCGATCCCGACAACCTGCCGTTTTCCGATCGCGCGGAGGCCGGCTTCGAGAACCGCATCGCCCGCCTCGTCGCCGTCGAGCTGCAGGCGACCTTGTCGTACGAGTGGCAACCGCAGCGCCGCGGCTTCGTGCGGCGGACGATCGGCGCCGACCTGTGCGATGTCGTGATCGGCGTGCCGAGCGGCTTCGAGCGGCTGCTGACGACACGGCCGTACTACCGCTCGGCCTATGCGTTCGTGCAGCCGAGCAGTGCCGGCCGGCTCGATTCGTTCGACGACCCGCGTCTGCCGTCGCTGCGCATCGGCGTGCAATTGGTCGGCAACGACCTCGCGGCCACGCCGCCCGGGTATGCGCTGGCCCGCCACGGCGCGATCGATCATGTCGTCGGCTACAGCGTGTACGGCGACGGCTCCGCGTTCGGACGGATGACGAGTGATCTGGCGGCCGGTCACCTCCCGCAGGTAGGTGTTGACGTCGGCGCTGCGCACATCGCGCCACTGCCCGGCATCCCGGTACGCCAGCAGTTCCGGGTGGTCGTCGCCGCGGCGCAGCAGGCCGCGTACGACGCCGGCCACGGCTGCGTCGGTCAGCGT
>Ga0207648_10000624_pt1 | contig 39655 bp, 44 predicted proteins | sample KBSMisM32_FD_184310 | JGI IMG/M metagenome (GOLD analysis project Ga0207648, IMG submission 184310) | Miscanthus rhizosphere microbial communities from Kellogg Biological Station, Michigan, USA - KBS Miscanthus M3-2 (SPAdes) (version 2) | ecosystem: Host-associated > Plants > Roots >... | reverse complement strand
CGGTCCTCGGCCTCGGTCGCCTCCCGCTCCACCATCGCCTCGCGCTTGAGCGCCGCCGGGTCGCGCGACACCAGCACCCAGTCGCTGCGCGAGCGGCGATGGTCCTCCTCCTCGTCGGGGTCGTCGCGCACCAACACCGCGTGCGCGCCCAACTCCTTGGCGAGGCGGGCCACGACCGGGATCAGGTCGAGGAAGCGGTTGGACACGTGGAAGGCGACGATCCCGTCGGGCTTCATGTGGCGCAGATAGGTGCCGAGCGCCTCGCGCGTGATGAGGTGCACCGGAATCGCGTCGCTCGAGAAGGCATCGACCGCGAGCACGTCGAAGTTCTGCGGCGGCTCGCGCTCGAGGGTCAGGCGGGCGTCGCCCAGCGCGAGCTCGATCGTCGCGGGGCTGTCGCCCAGGTAAGTGAATTGCGTCCGCGCAATCCCCATGACGCGCGCGTCGATGTCGTAGAAGCGGTAGACGTCGCCCTTGCGGCCGTAGGCGGCGATGGTGCCCGTGCCCAGGCCGATGACGCCGACGCGCGCCGGGCGATCATCCGGCAGCGAGCGGATCGCGGCGCCGATGCCGGAATCCTCGTGGTAGTAAGTGGTGAGCTGCGTGCGGTACTTGTCGTGCATGTACTGCTCGCCGTGCATGATCGCGCCGTGCACCAGGCGGCGCATGTGTGACTCTTCGCCGAGACGGCCATACTCCTTGACCCGCAGCACGCCGTAGAAGCTGCGCGTGGCGACGCGCACGTCGCGGTGATAACGGAAGCTGTCGTACGCGGCGCTGGCGGCGATGCCCAGCAGCAGCGCGAGGCTGACGAACGCCGGCACCTTGCCGACCGTCCCGAGCCGCAGTGAAGCGAGCGTGGCGAGCACCACCAGCGCGATGCCGAGCTCGTAGTAGCCGTTGAACACGAGCGGCGCGACCACCGCCACCAGCAACCCGCCGATCGCGCCGCCAAGCGACACCGCGAGATAGAACGAAGTGAGGCGCGCCGGCGCCGGGCGCAGCTTGTAGAGCTCGCCATGGCAGAACAGGCAGCCGACGAACATTCCCGGCAGGAACACTGCGAGCTGCACCACCAGGTCGAAGTCGAAGTCCGTATCGACCAGGAGCCAGCCCATCGCGCCGATCAGCGCGAGCAGGATCGCCCACAGCCATTCGAGCTGGTACCAGCCTTTGCCCTCGAAGGTGATGATGAAGCTAGCGAGGTAGAGCGTGAGCGGCACCAGCCACAGCAGCGGCACCGCGGCGACGTTCTGCGTGAGGTGGTTGGTGACTGCGAGCAGCAGCACCGAGCCGGTCGCGGACAGCGCGAGCCATAGCACCCACGGACTGCGCTCTTCAGTGGCCGTCGCCTCCGCCCTCGACTCGATCGCCTGCCGCGGCGTCATCCAGGCCATCGCCGCGCAGCCGAGCGCGAAAGCGGCGAACAGCCATGACCAGACCTGCACCTGCTGTACGCCGCCAAGGAACGGCTCGACCAGGAACGGGTAGCCGACCAGCGCGAGCAGCGAAGCGAGGTTCGAGACCGCAAACAACCGGTACGGGTTCTCGCCCGGCCGCGCGCGAGAGAACCAGGCCTGCAGCAACGGGCTGGTGGACGCGAGCAGGAAGTAAGGCAACCCGACGCTCGCCCCGAGCAACAGCAGGATGCGCGTGACCGGCTCCTCGGTCCCCAGCGGCTTCCATGCTTCGCCCGGCGCGATCGGCAGCGTCGCGGCCGCGGCGAGTAGCAGCACCGTGTGGATCACCGCCTCCGCGCGCTTGTTCGACAACCGCGTGAGCCAGTGCGCATAGGCGTAGCCGGCGAGAAGCAGCGCCTGGAAGAACAGCATGCAGGTCGTCCACACCGCCGCGCTGCCGCCGAACCACGGCAGGATCAGGCGCGCGATCAGCGGCTGCACCAGGAACAGCAGAAACGACGACAGGAAAATGGTGCCGGCGTAGAACACTTACTGAACGGCTTTCGGGTAGGGTTTCCCCAGCATCCAGGCGGCGATCGCGTCCACGGTTTCGGCTTCCTTGCCGTAGAAGCCGTGGTTGTTGTACGGCTCGCACGGCGGGCTTTCGGGCGACTTGCCGCCATGGACCGTGATCAGCGGATAGCGGGCCGCGAGGCGCGCCGCCTCGCGGTATGGCGTGGCGGCGCAGCTGTCGTCCTGGTGGTGCACGAAGAGCAGCGGCACCCTGATCTCCTCCCATCGGTAGCTGGCCAGCACCTGACGCGCGCGCGGGCCGGTTCCGGAATAGAAAAGCGACGACGTCAGCACTGCGCCTTTCAGCTCGCCAGGCAGCGAACGCGCCAGGTGCGCGGCCGAAAGCGTGCTGCGGCTGGTGCCGACCACGAACACCGGCAGCCCCGGGTAGCGCTTTTGCAACTCGGCGCGCACCGCCCGGATGTCGGTGACGTGCGCGGCGCTTTCGCGGAAGTCGTCGCTCATGCCCTCGCCCGCCTGCTGGTCGGTGGGGTTGTCGAGAATCACCGGCAGGATGCCGTTGCGGATGAACTCGCGGCGCGCGCGCGGCAGGAAGTTGCCCTGGTTGAACTTGGGTTTCCCGTTCTCCATGCCCAGGCGGATGTTGCCGCCGCCGCCGATCAGCAGCAGCGCCGCGGCCTCCGGCTTGTGGCCACCCATGCTGGCGATAAAGAACGGCAGCGAGACGCCGGGACGGGTTTGCAGCGTGACCACTTCCTGGGCGGAAGCGGACGCCGCGAATACCGTGAGCAGAATTGCCAGGACCTTCAAACGCGCTTCGCCAGCTCGGCGGCGAGCCCGGTGTATTTGCCGGGCGTGAGCGCGAGCAGGCGCTTCTTCGCCTCGGGCGGGATCGGCAGGGACTTCACGAACGCGGCGAGCTGGCGCCGGTCGAGCCGCTTGCCGCGGCTGATCGCCTTCAGCTTGTCGTAGGCGTCGGGCACGCCGTGGCGCCGCATCACCTGCTGCACCGCCTCGGTCAGCACTTCCCAGTTCGCTTCGAGGTCGGTCGCCAGGCGCACGGGATCGGCCTCGAGCTTGCCGAGGCCGCGCAGGCACGAGCCGTAGGCGAGCAGCGTATGGCCGAGCGCGGTGCCGACGTTGCGCTGCGCGGTCGAGTCAGACAGGTCGCGCTGCCAGCGCGACACCGGCAGCTTCTCCGCCAGATGGCGCAACAGCGCATTGGCAATGCCGATATTTCCCTCGGAATTCTCGAAGTCGATCGGATTGACCTTGTGCGGCATGGTGGAAGAGCCGACCTCGCCGGCCTTGGTCTTCTGGCGGAAGTAGCCGAGCGAGATATAGCCCCACAGGTCGCGGTCGAGGTCGAGCAGTACGCTGTTGGCGCGCGCATAGGCGTCGAGCAGCTCCGCCAGCCAGTCGTGCGGCTCGATCTGCGTGGTGTACGGATTGAATTCGAGGCCGAGGCGCTCGACAAAGCGCTTTGCGAAGCGCTCCCAGTCGAAGTCTGGATAGGCGATGGAATGCGCGTTGTAGTTGCCGACCGCGCCGTTGATCTTGCCGAGCACCGTCACCGCGGCGATACGCTCGCGCGCGCGCCGCAGGCGATGCGCAAAATTCGCCATCTCCTTGCCCAGGCTGGTGGGCGAGGCGGCCTGGCCGTGGGTGCGCGACAACATGGGCAGCGCAGCGTGCTTGTGCGCGAGTTTCTTGAGCGAAACAACCAGCTCATCGAGCTTCGGCAGCATCACCTGGTCACGCGACTCGGCGATCATCAGCGCGTATGACAGGTTGTTGATGTCCTCGGAAGTGCAGGCGAAGTGGATGAACTCGAGCCCGGCCTGCGCCTCCGCGTTCTTCGCCAGCTTCGACTTCAGCCACAGCTCGATCGCCTTGACGTCGTGGTTTGTCTCGGCCTCGATCGCCTTGATGCTCTCGGCGTCCTTCTCGGAAAAGCCCTTGAGCAGCGCGGCGAAGCCGTTCGCGGTCCTGGGCGAGAAGGGCTTGAGCTCCTTGACGCTGCGCTCCGCCGCCAGCGCCTGGAGCCATTCCAGCTCGATGCGCACGCGGTAGCGGATGAGGGCCTGCTCGCTGAAGTAGCCGCGCAGCGGATCTGCGCCTTTTGCGTACCGGCCGTCGAGGGGCGACAGCGCGGCGAGCGGCGATGGCATGGGGCTCTATTATAAGGGTGATGCGAATTTCGCTTTCCGCCGTGAGCCGCGAGGCGCGGGCGTGCCGTTTCTGCGAAAAGAAACTTCTCCAGGAACCGAGGCCGGTGTTTCGGGTCGGCCGCAGCGCGCACCTCCTCATCGTCGGCCAGGCGCCGGGCCGGCTGGTGCACGAAACCGGCATCCCGTGGAACGACCGCTCCGGGGACGTGCTGCGCGCCTGGCTCGGCTTCGAGCGCGAAGCGTTTTACGACACGTCGCGCGTCGCGATCGTGCCGATGGGCCTGTGTTATCCCGGCACCGTCAACGGGTCGGACCTCCCACCGTGCGCCGAGTGTGCGCCGCGCTGGCAGCCGCGCTTCCGCGCAGCGTTGCCTGACATCAACCTTACCCTGCTTGTCGGCAGTTACGCACAGGCCTATTACCTGGGCAGTTCACGCAAGCAGACACTCGGTGAAACGGTGCGTGCTTACCGCGAATACCTGCCCGAGTTGTTTCCGCTGCCGCACCCAAGCTGGCGCAACCTTTCGTGGCTGCAGAAAAACCCGTGGTTCGTAAAACAGGTCATCCCAGCGCTGCGGCGGCGCGTTAATGCCTGCATGCGACAGGTATAATCCGCGCCCTCCATGAAGCTTCTCTCCTCGCCCGCCAGTCCCTACACGCGCAAGGTGCGCATCGTCCTCGCCGAGAAAAAGATCGAATGCGAGCTCGAGACCGTCGACGTCGCACCGGCCGAAAACCCGGTCAACTCGCACAACCCGCTCGGCAAGATCCCGACGCTGCTGCTCGACGACGGCAGCGCGCTCTACGATTCGCGCGTGATCGTCGAGTTCCTCGACGGCAAGTCGCCGATCAGCCGGCTGATTCCGGAAGAGCTGCGCGACCGCGTCGCGGTGCGGCGCTGGGAAGCCCTCGCCGACGGCGTGCTCGACGCGGGCCTGCTGGTGCGCTACGAGTCGCTGCGCCCCAAAAACGAGCAGAGCAAGGCCTGGACCGACAAGCAGCTCGCGCGCATCAAGCGCGGCATGGCGTTGATGTCGGCGGATCTCGGCGAGCGCCAGTGGTGCCACGCCGAGCGCTACTCGCTTGCCGATATCGCGGTCGGCTGCTGCCTCGGCTGGCTCAACTTCCGCAAACCCGGGGGCCTGGACTGGCTCGGCGAATACCCGAGCCTCGGCAAGCACCACGAGAAGCTGATGGCACGTGCGGCGTTCGCCGATACCGTGCCCGCCGCGCCTAAGTAATCACTCCTCCGCCAAGACAGACTTCGCCGTCGTAAAGAACGACGGACTGTCCCGGCGTGACGGCCCACTGGGGCGCCGGAAATTCCACCTGAATCTCGCTCTCCCGAACCCCGGAAAGCGTGCAGGCGGCGTCGGCCTGCCGATAGCGAGTCTTCGCAGTATGTGCGGACGGCGCATTCGGCGCTTCGCCGGACACCCACGCGGCATCGGCAGCCGCGAGCGTCTTCTTCATCAGCAGCGGGTGGTCATGGCCCTGCACGACTACCAGCTCGTTGGAGTCGACCCGCTTGTCGGCGACATACCAGGCATCCCCCGCACCACCGATGCCGATACCTTTGCGCTGGCCTATCGTGTAGAAGGCGAGGCCGATGTGCTCTCCGACTCTTGTTCCCTTCTGGTCGACGATCGGCCCGGGCACCTTCGGCAGATAGCGGTTCAGGAACTCGCGGAACGGCCGCTCGCCGATGAAGCAGATGCCGGTCGAGTCCTTCTTGGCGTGGTTCGGCAGCCCGGCGTCGAGCGCGATCTTTCGCACCTCGGATTTTTTCAGCTCACCGACGGGGAATATCACGCGCGAGAGCTGCTCCTGCGTCAGGCGATGCAGGAAGTAGCTCTGGTCCTTGGACGAATCCTTCCCTCTCAGCAGCCGGAAACGATCCCCCGAAAAATCCACGCCCGCATAGTGCCCGGTGGCGATCTTCTCCGCACCCAGGCGCATGGCGTGGTCGAGGAACGCGCGGAACTTGATCTCGGCGTTGCACAGCACGTCCGGATTGGGCGTGCGCCCGGCCGCGTACTCGCGCAGGAACTCGGCGAACACGCGCTCCTTGTACTCGGCGGAAAAATTGACGGCTTCGAGGTCGATGCCGATACGGTCCGCGGCGGCGGCCGCGTCGATCAGGTCCTCGCGCGTCGAGCAGTATTCGTCGTCATCGTCGTCTTCCCAGTTCTTCATGAACAGGCCGACGACCTCGTGGCCGGCGCGCTTGGCGAGCAGCGCGGCGACCGACGAATCGACGCCGCCCGACATGCCGACCACCACCTTCACGAGAACTCCGGCGAGAACACGTCCAGCGGGAAGCTGCGGCCGGCGAGGAAGTCGTCGACGCACTTCTGCACCAGCGGCGAGCGGTGCTCGGCGCGCCGTTGCCTGATCTCCTCCGGCGTGAGCCACTGCACGCCGACGATCTCCTTGTCGAGCGGCCGGTTCTCGGCCACGCCGACGTGGCCGCGGAACGCGAAGCGCAGGAAAGTGAAGTCCTTCCTCGGGTCGCGCCAGCGGTAGATGCCCACGAGCGACGTCGGCTCGAAATGGTGCGCGGTCTCTTCCATCGCCTCGCGCCGGCACGCGGCGGCGAGCGACTCGCCCGGGTCGAGGTGCCCGGCGGCCTGGTTCAGCACCAGGCGACCGGAAATCCGCTCCTGGATCAGAAGGAACTTGCCATCGCGCTCGATGACCGCGGCCACGGTCACCGAGGGCTTCCACACACTCATGCGGCCTTCTTGGTGTTCTTCTTGATGAAATCGGCCAGGCGCTGCACGCCGGCTTCGAGCGCCTTGTTGGAAGCCGCGTACGAGAAGCGCACGTGCTGGCCTTCGCCGGGCACGCGCGTGCCGAAGTGGATGTCGGCGAGCACCGCCACGCCGGCCTCGTGCAGCAACCGCTTGCGGAACTCCTCCGAATCGGCGGCGCCGATCCGGCGGCAGGCCTCGGTGATGTTCGGCCAGACGTAGAACGCGCCTCCAGGCACCTGGCATTTCACGCCCGGCACCTGGTTGAGCAAGCCGACGATCAAATCCCTTCTTTGCAGAAAACTCTCCCGCATGCGCGCCGCGGCCTCCTGCGGTCCGTTGATCGCCTCCACCGCCGCCCACTGGCTGATCTGCGACGCACAGGACTCGGTGTTGGTGATCCAGCGCGTGAACACCGGCGCGAGCGCCGGGTTCGAGGTGAAGCCGATGCGCCAGCCGGTCATTGCCCAGGTCTTCGAGGCGCCGTCGGAAATGATGGTGCGCTCGTACATGCCGGGCACCTGGGCGATGGAGAAGAAATCGCCCTGGAACACCAGGCGCGAGTAGATCTCGTCCGCGTAGACCCAGACCTGGGGATGCTTCTCCAGCACCCGGGCAATCGTTTCCAATTCTTTCCTGGTAAGGCAACCCCCGGTCGGATTGTGCGGATAGTTCAGGATCAGCAGCCGGGTCTTCGGCGTGATCAACCGTTCCAGCTCGGCGGGATCGAACGAGAAGTTGCGATTCTCGTGCAGGTGGATCGGCACCGGCTTCGCGCCGTTCGCCACGATCTGCGATTCGTAGATCGGAAACCCTGGGTTCGGGTAGATCACCTCGTCACCCGCGCCGTAGTCGGTGGTCGAAAGGATGGCGTAGGCGATGAACGGCTTGGCGCCGGCGCCGACCACCACGTCCTCGGGCCGGATCGGCAGGTCGCCGCGCATCTTCGCCAGGTAACCGGCGGCGGCCTGGCGCAGCTCATCGATGCCGGCGGACGGCGTATAGCCGTGCTTGCCGCCCTTGATGGCGCGGATCGCGGCCTCCTGCACGTTGTCCGGCGCCGGGAAATCGGGCTGGCCGATGCAGAAGCTGACGATGTCCTTGCCCTGACGCGCGAGTGCGTTAACCTCGGCGAGCACGACGAAGGCGTTTTCGGTTCCCAGGCTATTCGCCCGGCGGCTGATATCAGGCATAACCATTATTATGCCGTCCCATGCTGGTCAACTGCGTCGCGTACGAGGACGGTAAAAAGCTCGCCGATATCGGCAAGAGCGAGATCAGCGACTACCTGAAGCGGCCCGGCTGCTTCGTCTGGGTGGCACTGGCCGACGCGACGCAGGAGGAGTTGCAGGAGATGCAGGAGGAGTTCGACCTGCACGAGCTCGCCGTAGAGGATGCGCGCCACGGTCACCAGCGGCCGAAGATCGAGGAGTACGGCGACTCGATGTTCGTGGTGCTGCACACCGTCGAGTTCACCCCCACTGACGAGATCAAGATCGGCGAAGTCGACATCTTCGTCGGCCGCAACTATGTGCTCTCGGTGCGCAGCCGCACCGAGCGCGGCTTCAAGGAGGTCCGCGCACGCGCCGAGCGCGAGCCTGAGCTCCTGAGGACCGGCTCGGGCTACGTTCTGTATGCGCTGATGGATGCCGTGGTCGACCGCTACTTCCCGGTGCTCGATGCGATTGAGAGCGAGCTCGAGCGGGTCGAGGAGCATCTGTTCCACGAGGGCGCCTCGCCGCGCGAGAACATCGAGGCGCTGTACTACGTGAAGCAGCAGCTCACCATGCTGAGGCACGCTTCCGGACCGGCGCAGGAACACGCCGGCAAGCTGTTCGGCGGGCGGGTGCCGCTCGCCTGCCACGGGCTTACCGAATATTTCCGTGACGTCTACGACCACCTGGCGCGCATCAACCAGGCGATTGATGCGGCGCGCGAAACCACGAACACCGCCATTCAGGTGGCCCTTGCAATGGTGAACATGGGGCACGGCGAGATCACCAAGCGCCTCGCCGCGTACGCCGCGCTGGTGGCGGTACCGACGATGATCGCCGGCGTCTACGGTATGAACTTCGAATACATGCCGGAGCTGAAATGGACGTTCGGCTATCCGCTGTCGATCCTCGCCATGGCGGTGATCGACGGCGTTCTTTTCTTCCGCTTCCGGAAAGCCGGCTGGATTTAGCCTAGCGTTCTCAGCACTTCGGCGACGGTGCCGAACATCTGCTCGAGGTGTTTCTTCTCCACGATCAGCGGCGGGCAGAACGCGATCGCATCGCCCACCGGCCGCACGAACACGCCCTTGTCCCAGCACTTCTCGAACACGTCGAAGCCGCGCGTGCCGGCCCCATCCTTACGCGATGCGAGCTCTACCGCGCCGATCAGGCCCAGGTTGCGGCAGTCGACCACGTGGGGCAGCCCCTTGAGGGAATGGATTCCCTGCTCGAACTGCTTCTGGATCGCAGGCGACGCTTCCAGCAGCCCTTCCTCGGCATAGGTATCGAGGGTCGCGATGCCCGCGGCGCAGGCGAGCGGATGGCCGGAATACGTATATCCGTGGAAGAACTGGATGCCGCCGCCGGGCGCGTCGACGAAGGTCTGGTAGATCGAGTCCTTCACCATTACCCCGCCCAGCGGTACGGACCCCGAGGTGATCCCCTTGGCGAAAGTGATGAGGTCAGGCTCGATGCCGAAGTACTGCGCGGCGAACGGCTTGCCCAGGCGTCCCCACCCGGTGATCACCTCGTCGAGGATCAGCAGGATGCCGTGGCGCGTGCAGATCTCGCGCAGGCGCTCGAGATAGCCCTTGGGCGGGATCAGCACGCCGCCGGACGCGGACACCGGATCGACGATCACCGCCGCGATGTTCGACGCGTCGTGCAGCGCGACCAAGCGCTCTTCGAGCTCGTTGGCCAGCTCCGCGCCCTTCGGCGGTAGGCCGCGGGAAAAGAGATTCTCCGAGAAGCCGTGGGTGTGACGCAGATAGTCCACGTTCGGCAGCAACGTGCCGCTGTAGGCCTTGCGGTTGGACGGCACGCCGCCGACCGAAATGCCGGCAATGTTCACGCCGTGGTACGAGCGCTCGCGGCCGATGAAGCGCGTACGCGTGCCCTCGCCGCGCAGGCGGTGATATCCGATCGCGATCTTGAGCGCGGTATCGACCGCCTCCGAGCCCGAGTTGGTATAGAACACATGGCCCATGCCCTTGGGCGCGACCCCCGCGATACGCTCCGCGAGGCGGAAGGCGAGCGGATGGCCGAGCGAGAACGAGGCGGCGAAATCGAGCTCGCCCGCCTGCTTGCGGATGGCCTCGACGATGCGCGGCCGCCCATGGCCGGCATTCACGCACCATAGCGTCGCGAGGCCGTCCAGCACCTGCTTGCCCTCGGTGGTCGTGTAGTACATGTCCTTCGCCGACGCCACCAGCTTCGGTCTTGCCTTGAAGCGGCGGTTGTCGGTAAATGGCATCCAGTAGTGCTCTAGGTTGAGCGCGCTGGTTTCGGTCATGTCACGGGGCTTCATAGCCTGATTTTGACAGCCATTTCAGAGGCGGAGTTCTGCGCGCAGCAATTCCCACGGAACTGTGATCCTTCCGTCCGCCTGGCGCTCGATCAGGCGGATCGCGGCAAGCTGTGTGACATCAGTGTGAACGTTCTTGTAGTCCCTCTCCAGGCGCTTCGCCAGCTGGTAGATCGACAGCGGGCCGTCCTTGCTCAGCTTCTGCAGAAGCCCCCAGCGCGCAGGGGACAGGGTTTTCAGCATCAGCGGGAGGTTGTCGAACGACAGAATCTGCAACGGCCGCTGGGCCCGGCCTTCCTGCACCCGGTTCCAGGCAGCCTCAAAGCGATCGAGCGCGTCCCCGGCCGCGCCGATGCGGATATCAAGCTGCTTTGGCATCGCGCTCGAAGTCGTAGCGCAGCTGCTCCACGGAGCGGAAGCGGTAGCCCGCGCGGTCCTGGTACACGACGCCGCGCCAGCTCAGCCGATAGCGCAGGTCGTCGTGCAGCTCGATCTCGAGCGTTCCCTCGGGCGTGAGCACGGTTTCCCGCAGCAGCAACATATGGCTTATCGTACCATATATCGGGGTGCTAAAATGAGTACGTGAAGGACTTCTTCAACCTCTATCAGCACGGATTCGTACGCATGGCGGTCGCGACGCCGCTGGTGCGTGTCGGCGATCCCGAGTACAACCTCGCCGCCACCGTCGCGTTGATGCGCGAGGCGGCGCGCGAGAAGGCGATCGTCGCGGTGTTTCCCGAGCTCGGCCTCTCGGCCTACACCTGCGACGACCTGTTCCACCAGCAGGCGCTGATCGAAGCCGCGCAGGATGCGCTCGCCGAGCTGCTCAAGCAGACGAAAAGCCTGCCGCTCGCGGCGCTCGTCGGCTTGCCGGTCGCGGTGGACGGCCTGCTCTACAACTGCGCCGCGCTCGCGTGCCAGGGTCGCCTGGTCGGCGTAGTGCCGAAGACCTACCTGCCGAACTACCGCGAGTTCTACGAGGGCCGCCAGTTCACGCCGGGTGACAGCGCGCGCCAGACGGAGATTCGCCTCGCAGGGCAGAGCGCGCCGTTCGGCACCGACCTGATTTTCCGGTTATCCGACAAGCTCGTGCTGCACACGGAGATCTGCGAGGACCTGTGGGTGCCCACGCCGCCTTCGTCTTACGCGGCGCTCGCCGGCGCGACGGTGATCACCAACCTGTCGGCGTCGAACGTAGTGATCGGCAAGGAGAGCTACCGGCATCAGCTCGTCGGCAACCAGTCGGCGCGCTGCCTCGCCGCCTACCTGTACAGCGCCTCGGGGCTCGGCGAATCGACCACCGACCTCGCCTGGGACGGGCATGCGGTGATCTACGAAAACGGCACCCTGCTTGCCGAGTCGCGCCGCTTTGCCGACGCGGCACAGCTTGCCATCGCCGATGTCGACCTCGATCGACTGCTCGCCGACCGCATGCGCCAGAACACTTTCGGCGCCGCTGCGCAGCGCCATCGCGACCGGGCGTTTCGAACCGTGGAGTTCGCGCTGCCGCTGCCCAAGGGCAAGCTGCTCCTCGAGCGCAGGATCGAGCCGCGACCGTATGCTCCCGCCGACCCGCGCACGCGCGACGCGCGCTGCGAGGAGGTCTACCGCATCCAGGTGCAGGGCCTGGTGACGCGCATGCGCGCCACCGGATCGAAGAAGCTGATCATCGGCGTTTCCGGCGGGCTCGACTCGACGCAGGCGCTGATCGTGTGCGCGCGCGCCATGGATGAGCTGAAGCTGCCGCGCGAGAACATCCTGGCGTTCACCATGCCCGGCTTCGCCACCTCCACCCGCACCAAAAGCCAGGCCTGGCAGCTGATGCGCGCGATCGGCGCCACCGCCGAAGAGATCGATATCCGCCCCTCGTGCAAGCAGATGCTGGAGGACATCGGGCATCCGTTCGCCAAGGGCAAGAAGGTCTACGACATCACCTTCGAGAACGTGCAGGCCGGCGAGCGCACCAGTCACCTGTTCCGCCTCGCCAACTTTCACGGCGGCATGGTGGTCGGCACCGGCGACCTCTCCGAGCTGGCGCTCGGCTGGGCGACCTACGGCGTCGGCGACCACATGTCGCACTACAACGTGAACGCGAGCGTGCCGAAGACCCTGATCCAGTTCCTGGTGGGCTGGGTAGCGGAATCCGATGAGTTCAGCGCCGACGTAAAGCGCGCGCTGAAGCGCGTCCTCGAGACCGAGATCTCGCCCGAGCTGGTCCCGGGCAGCCAGAAAAGCGAGGCCAGCGTCGGCCCCTACGAGCTGCAGGACTTCAATCTCTATTACATCCTGCGCTTCGGCTATGCGCCGACGAAGGTGGCGTTCCTCGCCTGGCACGCGTGGCGCGGCAAGTACAAGCTGCGCGAGATCCGCAAGTGGCTCGGCGTGTTCCTGCAGCGCTTCTTCCGCAACCAGTTCAAGCGCAGCGCGGTGCCGAATGCGCCCAAGGTGGGCTCCGGCGGCTCGCTCTCGCCGCGCGGCGACTGGCGCGCGCCTTCGGACGGCAGCGCCAACGCTTGGCTCAAGGACCTCGCGCGGGTTCCCAGCGGGGAATAAGTCCAGAAGTTTTCAAGACTTCACCATTGCGCGCAGCACAACGCGGGTTAAATTGTGCTTGGCGTCAACCAGCGGTAACGCAGCGGCGTTAGGCTGATTGACATGAGGCTGCAGTCGTCCAACCTGATGGCACTGCTCACCATGGCGCCAAGCGCCTTCGCCGGCGGCGACATGCCGCGTCTGCCGGAGATCAGGTCTCTGGCGGCGCTACGCGAGGAAGTGAAGCGTCACTTCGGGAAGCTCTCCAGTCAGGAGCAGGAAGCGCTCGCCGTCTGGTTCAACCGCAACTTCTTTCGGCTCGAGCGCTAGCGCGCTCGGGCGCCCTTACTTCATGTACGCGGGCTTGTAGGCCCGCCCGCGGCGCTTGCCGCGCACCGGCGATCCCTTGGCGGCCTTGGTGCCGTAGTTGTAGCTGTTGTCCTTCATCTCGGCGGCGCGTTCGCGCATGCGCTGCTCGGCGAGGGTCTCCCGCGCGCGCGCGGCTCCGTACTTGCGTTTCATGGCTTCCTTATCCTCTGGTGGTCGTCTTGCGGATTTCCTTCTCGTCCGACCACTCGAGAAGTCCGTTGCGGATGTTCCACAGCTGCAGGTTGAGCTTGTAGTACACGTCCTTCGTGTCCTTCACCTGCTTCACGATGGAGATGATGTTGCCTTCCAGGCGGTACTGCGCGCCGACCATGCGGCCCATCTCGGCGGCGCTGTCCTTGGCGTAGAGGTCGCTTTGCTGGCGCTTGAGCTCCTCGGTCTGCTGGTTCATGCCCGCGGCGTCGACCGCAAAGCGCACGCGGCCGCCCTTCTGCAGCTCGGAGCGGATGCTGTCGGTGATGGCGCGCGTATCGATGTACTCGCTGGTCTTGTTGCGCACCTCCTGCACGGTCACCACCGGCAGATTGCTGCTGGCGATCACCGGAGCTTGCAGCATGGAGCGCGCCATCGACTCGGCCATGATCTGCAGGTCGGTCGAGCCGTACTGGTTGGTCAGGGTCTCGACGCCCTTGGCGTCGCCATAGCGCGTCTTCTCCTGCGCGCAACCGGCAACGAGGATGAGCGCCGCCAAGCTAGCAACGAGGGCGACCTGGCGGGTGTTCATTCCTCGCTCCTCAGGATCAGACGGAAGTCCACGGCCTTGTTGTTCGGCGAGACCGTGTTCACCAGCAGGTTGGAGTTGTCGTAGAGCATGAGCGGCTTCCATGGCTCCTCGTCCGCCGCGCGCATGCCTTCGCGGTCGATCCAGCGGAACTTGTAGGCCACGCGCTTCACGCTGCGGCTGTCGTTGTTCAGGTTGGCGTCGATGCGGATCAGCTCGCCCGATTTCGAGCAGCGCATCTCCGTCGCCTGCACCGTGCTGCGCCGGCCCTCGACGACGGTCTTGGCTTTCACCAGGTCTTCCATCGAGCCCACCTTGGTGTCGCCGACGGGGCAGCCGAACGCGAAGCCCGGCACCTCGAAGCCCTTCTTGGTGGCGCAGCCGGTGGCAAGCAGCAGGACGGCGGCAGCCGCGACGATCTTCAGTTTACGGTTCATGGTCTTTGACCTCCCCCCGAGGCGCCGGGCGCCATGGGTACATTCACGAAAACCTGTTGACGCAACAGGCGAAAGTCTACCACCGCATAGCGCCCGGCGACCTCGATGGAGGCCTGGCGCGGCCCCTCCAGGGTCTCCAGCGTCACCCTGTGCGCCCCGCGCGGCAGGCGACCGCGGGCGATGTAGATCTCGGAGGGCAGCGCGCGCCAGGTGCGGTCGTCGGCCGAGGCGAGCGCCGCGGTGCCCACGGTCACCGCCGCCGCAGCGAGCGCCGTTGCCAGGCTTTGGCGGTCGCCGATCCGCTGCGTCTGGTACTGCAGAACTGCTGCGGTGGTGGTGCGAATGGTCGCGCGCAGCATGATGGAGGGCATGTCGTCCTTCAGCCGGCGCCGCGCCATGGCATCGACGCTGGTGATCGGTTCGACCGGCAGGGCGCTGCCCTCCACCAAGACCCGGCGCGGCCTCCTCGGCGCCGAGGTGGTGGTGATCACCGGGAACGAATGCGGCAGCACGACGAAGCGGCCCTGGACGAACATCGGCAATGCGAACTGGCGCGACTGGATGGCGGGTGCGGTGCCGCTGCCGATGATGAACAGCACGTCGGTCATGCCGTCGTCCGGCGCGGCCACGCGCGCGTCCAGCCCGCTCAGGCCGTCTTCCAACAGTGGCCGGCCGGGCTGCAATTCGTTCGCCAGCCGATAGCCCGGCGCCGCGAGGCTCGGCTCGCCCAGCGCCTCGTAGACGAATCCCGCCAGGTAGTGCGAGAGCGCGCTCTGGTAGCTGTTACGCAGCGCGTTGACCTCCGGGTTGTCGATCGTCTCCACCGGGTAGCCATTCAGCTCGCGCACGCTGGTGCGGGCGCCGCGCTGGCGTGCTTCTTCTTCGACCCGCGCGTACTGCTTGGCGCGCAGCTCGGCGACCTGCGCCTCGAACTCGTGGGTTTGCCGGATAGCGACGCGCGCGCTGTCGTAGTCTCCGCGCGCGAGGTGATTGAGCGCCATGTACGTAAGCAGCATCACGCGCTCGTAGTCGTGCCCCTGGTACACGCGCATCTTGTCGTTCAACACGAAACTCGACGCATTGCTCACCAAGCCGGCCAGCTCGGCGAAGCTGTCGCCGCCGCGCGAGGTCTCGATGCGCGCCTCGGCCGCCATCCATGCCTTCTGGCTTTCGTCATAGCGACCGCCAAGCCGCTGCAGCATGCCGAGCTCCATGAAGTACAGCAGGTCCTTGTCCGGCCGGCGGTTGTTCGACTCGAGCAGGCGGATCGCGCCGTCGACGTTGCCGCGCGATGCCTGCTCGAGCGCGGGGTAGAGCTCGGCGTCGTAGCTGCGGAAAGCGGCGCAGCCGGAGAGGAGGAGCGCCACGCCCGAGGCAGCCACTGCGTGGCGCAGCCCGCGCATCACATCACTTGCGCGGGAAGGTGATGAGCTTGTCGCCATCGGCCGGCCTGCCGGCCTTGGCAGCTTCGTAGAGCGGCTGCACCCTGGCGCCGAGCTCGGCGAGGCGTGCTGCGCGGTTCTGCGGCGACGGATGCGTGGACAGGAACTCGGGCGGCCCGCCGCCCTCCTTGCCCATCTTCTGCCAGAGCGTGACCGCGGCTTTCGGGTCGTAGCCCGCGCGCGCAGCGAGCTCGATGCCGATCTGGTCGGCCTCGGCTTCGCTCTCGCGGCTGTTCGGCAGCTGGATCGCGAGCACCGAGGCGAGCTGCGCGCCGGTCAGCGCGAGGCCGGCGCGTTCATCGCCGCCGGCGACGGTGATCGCGACCGCAGCCGCGGTGGTGACAGCGGCGGAGGTCATGGCGATCGACATGCGCTCTCGCGTATGGTCGGCGAGCGCGTGCGCGATCTCGTGGCCCATCACCTGCGCGATCTCGTCGTCGGTCGCCTTCAGCTTCTCCCACATGCCGGAGTAGATGGCCATCTTGCCGCCCGCCATGCAGAAGGCGTTCACCGTCTTCGGATCGTCGATCACCTTCACTTCCCAGGCCCAGCCTTTCGCGTCCGGCCGCACGCGCACCGCCTGCGCGACCAGGCGATCGGTGATCTCGCGCACCTTCTTCTCGCGCTCGGTACCGGCTTCGATCTTCTTCTTCTTGTCGAGCTCGCCCATCATCTGGACGTAGGCGGCCGCGGATTGCGACACCGCCATCTGCTCGGAGACGACCATGTACTGCGAACGCCCGGTCAGCGAGCTGGTCTGGCACGCGGCGAGCAACAGAAGCAGGGCAGAGGCCGAACGGCGCATGGTGCGATGTTCTTGATTCGACCCGTCATTTTACGCGGCCGGCGGCTTGCGGCGGCGCGAGATGGATTCCGGCCGGGGGCCAGCCTAGAATCTGACGCGCAAGCCCATGCTGCCCCTCCGCCCCGGCCAGAAGCTCCCGCAAGACCCGACTTTCAAGGACCCGCCCCAGTGGATCCACGAGGTCGCGGCCGCGGTGCTCCCTCAGCGCGACTCCAGGCGGCGCGCAGTGCTGAAGCTCCTCGACCGCCTTCCGCTGTGGCCGGGAACGAAGAAGGCGGGCGTTTCTCCCTCTACGCCGCCTTCCGCTCGCCGGTCGGCAGCTCGCCGATCGCCGTCCTGATCGCGTCCTCGACGCGCTCGAGGAACACGAACTCCAGCTTCTGACGCGCCTCGGCGGGCACATCTTCGAGGTCCTTCTCGTTGCGCTTGGGCAGCATGACCGTCTTGATGCCCGCGCGCAGCGCGGCGAGGGTCTTCTCCTTCACCCCGCCGATCGGCAGCACCAGCCCGCGCAGCGAGATTTCGCCGGTCATGGCCACATCCGAGCGCACCGGCTTGGCGGCAAGCAGCGAAACCAGCGCGAGGAACATCGCCACGCCCGCGCTCGGCCCGTCCTTCGGCGTCGCACCTGCCGGAACGTGGATGTGAATATCCGTTTTCTCCAAGGTCTGTGAGGTAAACACCTTCGCAAGCGTCAAGGCGGCCTGCGCCGACTCCTTCATCACTTCGCCGAGCTGGCCGGTGAGGATGAGCTTGCCGGTGCCCGGCGTGCGCGAAGCCTCGATAAACAGGATGTCGCCGCCGACCGAGGTCCAGGCGAGACCGGTCGCCACGCCCGGAACCGAGGTGCGCTCGGCGATCTCGCTTTCGAAGCGCTTCGCGCCGAGGATGGCGTGCAGGTCTTTCGGTTCCACCGGGACTGGGCCTTTCGCCCCTTCCGCGATCTTCATCGCCACGCTTCTCAGCACCGCGCCGATCTCGCGCTCGAGCGTGCGCACGCCGGCCTCGCGCGTGTAGTCGCGAATGACGGAGCGCAGCGTGTCCTCGGAAACCGTGACCTGCTCCGGCTTGAGGCCGTTGGCATCGAGCTGCCGCTTCACCAGGTAGCGCTTGGCGATCTCGAGCTTCTCTTCCTCGGTATAACCGGGCAGCTGGATGATCTCCATGCGGTCGCGCAGTGGCCCCGGGATCGTGTCGAGCATGTTCGCGGTGGTGATGAACATGACCTTCGACAGGTCGAAGTCCACGCCGAGGTAGTTGTCGCGGAATTTCGAGTTCTGCTCCGGGTCGAGCACCTCGAGCAGCGCGCTCGACGGGTCGCCGTGGAAGCCGCCCTGGCCGAGCTTGTCGATCTCGTCGAACATCAGCACGCAGGTGCGCGACTCGGCGCGCCGGATTGCCTGGATCACGTTGCCCGGCAGCGCGCCGATGTAGGTGCGCCGGTGGCCGCGGATCTCGGCCTCGTCGTGCACGCCGCCGAGCGCGATGCGCTGGAACTTGCGTCCCGTGGCGCGCGCGATCGACTGGCCGAGCGAGGTCTTGCCCACGCCGGGAGGTCCGACGAAGCACAGGATCGGGCTCTTACCCTCGGGGTTGAGCTTGCGCACCGCGAGGTGCTCGAGGATGCGGCGCTTGATCTTGTCGAGGCCGTAGTGGTCCTCGTCGAGGATCTGCCGCGCCTTGGCGATATCGATCTCCTGGACGCTGGATTCCTTCCAGGGCAGCTCCGCCAGCCATTCCAGGTAGGTTCGCAGCATCGAGCCTTCGGCGCTGCCCTCGCCCATGCGCTGCAGCCGCTTGAACTCCTTGACGGCGTGCTTGTGCACCTCGTCGGGCATGCCCGCGTCCGCGATCGCCTTCTTCAGCTCCTCGAGCTCCGCCGCGGTGTCTTCGCCCTCGCCCAGCTCCTTCTGGATCTGGCGCATCTGCTCGCGCAGCACGTGCTCGCGCTGGCGCTCGTCGAACTCCTTCTTGGTCTTGTCGCCGATCTCCTTCGAGATGCGCAGCACGCCGACGCGCTCGCTCAGGTGCTCGAGCACCTTGTCCAAGCGGCGCTTCAGGTCGAACGTTTCCAGCAGGTCCTGCTTGTCCTCGTTCTTGATGTCGAGCAGGTTGGCGACCATGTCGGCGAGCAGCCCCGGCGAGGTCATGCCCTGCACCACGACCGTGAGCTCTTCCGGCGCGCTCGGCAGCAGGCCGATCGCCTCCGCCGCCTGCGCCTTGAGCTGCAGGAAGCGCGCTTCGATCTCCGAGTTCTTGTCCTCGCGCTGCTCGATCATCTGCACGCGCGCGACGAGGTACGGCCAGCCGGGGAGGAACTCGAGCACGCGAAAGCGGCTCTGGCCCTGCACCACGAGGTGGTGCGTGCCCTCGGCGCCGGTGATGTAGCGCACGACCTGGCCGGCGGTGCCGACCCAATACAGGTCGGTCGGCTGCACGTCGTTGGTCTGCGGATCGCGCTGCAGGAGGAAGCCGATCTTCTTCTCGTTGCGCACCGCTTCCTGCGCCGCGGTCACCGACTGGATGCGGCCGACGGTGATGGGCGCAATCACGCCCGGGAACAGCACTGTGTTCCGCATCGGGATGATGATGAGCGCGTCCTCCGGCAGCGGCTTGATCGCCGGCTGCTTGGGCGGCGCCGCGTTCACCGCCGGGGGCGCCTTCGGGTCTACCCCTTGGCCGTTCTCGGACAGCGTTTTCTGGCTCATGCGGCTTCCTTGCGGCGGAATGTGAGGGTCAGCACACCGTCGGCGAGCGCCTTGCCGACGAGCTCGAGCGGCGTGTACGGGTCGCCCAGCGGCAGGCCGATGTGACGCTCGAAGCGTCCGTAGGGGATCTCGAGGCGGTGGATCTGCCCGCCTTCACTGCGGCAGGGAAAGGCGCGCAACGCCGAGATGGTGATGCCGGCGGGGTCGAGCCCGACGGTGATGGAATCGGCGGCTACGCCTGGCAGGGCGACATGGACCTGTATTTTGTCGTCGACTTCAACGATGTCGACCGGCGGCTCCCAGGCCACCACGTCGTGCGTGAAGAACTGGCGCTGCAGGCGCTGCGCCCGGTCGAGCATCGACAGGGCCTCGCCCCACATCCAGCTGGAAAAATCGCGGGATCTCACCGCCGTTAGATGGCGGCGGTACCCCGGGGTTCAAGTAGGGTTGAACCCGGTGTTTCTAGGGGATTTTTATCTTTTCCGGTAAGTCGGACGGCGCGCCGGCATCGCCACGGGCTTCTCGTCCTTGTGGCGGTAGTTGATCCGGCCACGCGTAACGTCGTAGGGCGAGATCTCGAGGCGCACGCGATCGCCGGCGAGGATGCGGATGCGGTTCTGGCGCACGCGGCCGCCGGCATAGGCGAGCACGCTGGCGCCGTTCTCCAGCGTGACGCGGAAATTGGTGTTCGGCAGCACCTCGAGCACGGTGCCGTCCATCTCTAGCATCTCTTCCTTGGGCATGACAAAAGCCTTCCTGCGCCGGGGCGCTTGGGGCAGTAGCGGTAATCAGTGGTACTTACTGCTGCTGGCGGGGAACTGCGAAGGCCAATTGTACCTGCTCGAGGAGCCATTTCCGGAATGCGATCACTGCTGGACGGTCGGCGATCACCTCCGGACAGACCAGGTAATAGGCCGATTGCGGCTTGACGCGGAACGCCTCGAAGGGCTCGCACAGGCGGCCGGAGGCGATGTCGGCGTCCACCAGCGGGCGCAGGGCAAGCGCCACGCCGAGATTCTGCGACGCTGCTTCGAGCGACAGGATGTTCGAGGAGAAATGCGGCCCGCGGGTCGCGTCCACCTCGTCGGCACCGGCGGTCTGCAGCCACTTTTCCCAGGCGTTGCCGCCGGCGACGATTTCCATCGCGTCGTCGTGCAGCAGCGTGTGGTGCGCGAGGTCGGCGGGCTTCTTCAATCCCGGCTCGCCTTTCACCAGCGCGGGATTCGCCACCGCCGCCATCGACACGCCGAACAGGCGGTCGGCGCGATGGCCGGCGTATTCGCCCGCGCCGAGGTGGATCTGCACCGCGGAGGATTCGGTGCGCAGGTCGAGATCGCCCACCAGCGCGGTCGAGTCGAGCGCGCCGGCGTCGACCATCTTGCTGGAGGCGAACACGCGCAGCTCGATCTTCGGCTCGCGCTTGGAAAAGTCGGCGAGGCGCGGCATCAGCCAGCGCGCGGTGAACACCGGCGGCGCGGTGATCACCAGCTCCGCCGCATCGCCCTTCTCGCGGATCATCTCCACGGCGGCCGCGAGGGAATCGAAGCCTTCGCGCAGCTTCGGCAGGCAGGCGCGCGCCGCGTCGGTCAGGGTCACGCCGCGGCCGGCGCGGCGGAACAATTCCACACCGAGGTATTCCTCGAGCGCTTTGATCTGGTGGCTGACTGCAGCCTGCGTGATGTGCAATTCGACCGCGGCGTCCTTGAAAGACAGATGGCGCGCGGCGGCCTCGAACACGCGTAACGCATTCAGCGGCGGCAGGCGATAAATCACGGAACGGGTGAGCTTTTCTTATGCAAGGGGTGAGATTTGATCGTTTGTCCCTGGCGTGCGGCGACCCTATATTCACCGCATGAAAAACCGTTATCCAACTTCTGCGGAATTGTACGCGCTGGAGCGCGAAGCCCGCCGGCTGCGCGCCGAGCACCTCGCGCAGCTGTTTCGCGCTGCTGCGAAAGGTTGGCAAGCACTGTGGGCTCCTAGAGCCGTGAAAGGACTGCGTCATGCGTAATGAATTCGTCACCCATTTTTGGCAGCGTGCCTATGAATCGCTTCCCGCCGGCGTGCGTGGGCAATACCTCACGCAAATGAAAGCCGCGGAACGCTGGGAACTTTCGCTCAAGTCGATCCTCGAACTCGCTTCGCGCGTCAGGCTCGCCGTATCGAAGCTGTTCCAGGCACCCAAGGGCGCGCACTAAGAACCGACTGCCTCGCCGTCCGAGCTCCGAAGCCTCCTCCTCCTCCTCTGGCCTAGGGCCAGCTCGGGCGGCGAGCATCTAGAATCGGGGGCATGAATGCCCCCCGCCGCGCCGCCGGCGCGGTCATCTTCCGCCGCAGCGACCGAGGCATCCGCCTGCTGGTGTTGCGCGCCTACAGGAACTGGGATTTCCCGAAGGGCATGCTCGAGCCCGGCGAGGACGCGCTCGCCGCGGCGCGCCGCGAAGTCGAGGAAGAGACCGGCCTCGCCGGCCTCGGCTATCCTTTCGGCGACGAATTCAAGGAAACGCTGCCCTATTCCGGCAACAAGGTCGCGCGCTATTACCTCGCCGAGACCGACGCCGAAAAGATCGAGCTGCCGGTTTCGCCGGAGCTCGGCCGGCCCGAGCATGACGAATATCGCTGGGTGAGCTTCGACGAAGCGGAAGACCTGTTGCCGCCGCGCCTCGCGGTCGTGCTCGAGTGGGCAAAGAAAACCATCACTAGCTGAGGAGACGTCATGGACAAACTGATTAGCGAAGACCTCGTTGTTGGCACCGGCGCCGCCGCCACGGCTGGACAGAAGGTCACCGTGCATTACACCGGCTGGCTGCTACAGGGAGGAAAAGCGGGCACCAAGTTCGACTCGAGCCACGACCGGCGCGATCCGTTCGTGTTCTCGCTCGGCAAGGGCCAGGTGATCAAGGGCTGGGATCAGGGCGTGCAGGGCATGAAGGTGGGCGGCAAGCGCAAGCTCACCATCCCGCCCGAGATGGGCTACGGCTCGCGCGGCGCCGGTGGCGTGATCCCGCCCAACGCCACGCTGGTGTTCGAGGTCGAGCTGCTCGGTGTAGGCTGAATGGGAAAGCTGATGGTGGTCGTCATCATCGTCGGGGCGCTCGCCTACGCATGGCACGCGGGCTGGATCGCGCAGTGGTTCAACAGCGCCCTGGACAGCGGGATCGAGGGCGTACGCGGCACGCAGCGCAAGGCCACCACGGTGCGATCGGCCGACCCGGGTGCAGAGCAAAAGCAGTAGCCGCAAAGTAGCCGCAGACTTCGCGCCGCTCAGGCGAGCCATGCGCGACCGGCATGAATCCGCAGGCGTATGATCCGGAGTCCGTGAAAATCCAGGAACGCCTTCGCTCCCTGCCCGCCGGCGCCCTCGGCAACCTGCGCCGCGGTATCGAGAAAGAAAGCCTGCGCGTGCGCGCCGACGGCTCGCTCGCGCTCACGCCGCATCCGATCGCGCTCGGCTCCGCGCTCACCCATCCGCACATCACCACCGACTTCAGCGAGAGCCAGGTCGAGCTGATCACCGGCGTGCATGCCGGCGCGGACGGCTGCCTGCAGGAACTGACCGAGATCCACCAGTTCGTGGTGCGCGCGATCGGCGAGGAGATGCTCTGGGCCTCGAGCATGCCCTGCAACCTGCCCGCCGACGAGGCGATTCCGATCGGGCGCTACGGCACCTCCAACGTGGGGCGTGCGAAGACCGTATACCGCATGGGCCTGTCGTACCGCTACGGCCGGCGCATGCAGACCATCTCCGGCATCCACTACAACTTCTCCGTGCCGGGCGTGGGCAGCGAAGGCTACTTCGCGCTGATCCGCAACTTCCGCCGGCTGTCGTGGCTGCCGTTGTATCTATTCGGGGCTTCGCCCGCGGTGTGCACGACGTTCATCGAGGGCCGCAAGCACGAGCTGCAGGAGCTCGCGCCCGGCACCATGTATCTGCCGCACGCCACCTCGCTGCGCATGGGGCGGCTCGGCTACCAGAGCGACGCGCAATCGAAGCTGCGCGTGAGCTACAACAACCTGAAGAGCTACTCGGCTTCGCTGCAGGAAGCGCTCACCAAGCCCTATCCCGCATACGAGAAGATCGGTATTCGCGATACTGACTCCTACCGACAGCTCTCGACCAGCCTGCTGCAGATCGAGAACGAGTTCTACAGCCCGATCCGCCCGAAGCGCCGCATCAAAGCCGGCGAGCGCCCGCTGCACGCGCTGCGCGAGCGCGGCGTCGAATACGTCGAGGTGCGCCTGATGGACCTCGACCCCTTCACGCCGGTCGGCATCACCGCGCAGACCATGCGCTTCCTCGACATCCTGCTGCTGCACTGCCTGCTCGAGGACAGCCCGCCCGACACGCCGCAGGAACTGGAGGTGGTCGCGCGCAACAAGCTGCGCGGCGCACAGGAGGGCCGCAAGCCCGGGCTGCGCCTGGAGCGGCGCGGCGACGCGGTCACGCTCGCCGAATGGGGCAAGGAAGTGCTCGATGCATGCGAGCCCATCGCTGCCGAGCTCGATGCCACGCGCGGCGGCGCGGGTTACCGCGATGCCTTGCAAGCCGCGCATTCGGTTCTGGCTGACGCAGAGACGACGCCCTCCGCGCGTGTGTTGCACGCGATGGCGCGCAACCACGGCAATTCTCACGTGCGCTTTACACTGGCCGAATCGCTCGCGCACCGCGGCACGTTGGTCGGAATCCCGCTGCAGGCCGAGGTCGAGCAGCGCTTCGCGCAGCTGACGCACGATTCGATCGAGAAGCAGCGAAAAATCGAGGCTGCGGATCGCGTCGACTTCGAGACCTACCGCCAGCGCTACCTCAACCCGGAATTGCTCCAGGCCGTCGCACTGGAAAAGTAGAGGAAATCGGGGTTTCCCCGATTCTTATTTGCCGGCGGCGCCGCCTGCGTAAGCGGTGCCCTTGCCATCGGGCATCCACACCACTTCTCCGCCCACCGCGTAAAGCGCGCAGGCTTCCTTCGCGTTGGTGCGGCATTCGCGCACCGCGATGTCGGCCGCGTCGGGCAGGCCGCTCGCAAAGCCGCAGCGCCCGTCGCCGCTCACTGCATAGGCGCGTGGCGCGGGCGACTCTAGGAAGGCGCGATATAGGTTGCGGCACGCATCGCTGCGAACGTGCGGCACGTGCTCCACAGACACGAGCGGCAGGCCGATATCGAGGCGCTCGAAAGGCACGCCGTGCTTGGAGAGGAAGTGCTCCACCGCCGGCAGCCAGTAGCGCACGCCGAGGGTCTCGCTGAAGATGTAATGGCCGTCGCGGCCGAACGCGGGCTGCAGCACGTACTCGGCCGGCGCGCCCGCGGCCGCGAAGCGCTCGTACCACAGGCGCGACGTCTGGCCGTTGAAGTAGAGATCGTTCTCCGCGTAGTGCAGCAGGACCGGCACGCGCACGTTTTTGCCCACCGACTCGAGCAGCTTGGCCACCGGCTCGACCGCGCACGGCACGCCGGGCCTGAAATCGGGATTGCCGCCGCGGCCGGCGGCGAATGCGAGCACCGCGACCAGGCCTTCGGGGCTGCGCGTCCCCGCGGTCACCATCGACACCATGCCGCCAGCGGACTGGCCAGCGAGGATCATGCGCTTGCCGTCGACGTACGGCAGGCCGCGCGTGTATTCGTACGCCGCCATCACGTCATCGGCTGCGGCCTGCTCGCCTTTGCGGTAGTCCGGATTCGCGCAGGTGCCCGGGTCCTCGGCGAAGTCGCCGCCGGTGGCGCCGAAGCCGCGGCGCAGCGGCAACACGACCACGTAGCCGCGCCGCGCGAACACCGCGGCGGACTGGATCAGCAGCTCGGCGGACTCACGCGCGCGCCCGCTCGCGGAGCCCGGCGTGCCGTGGTTGAGAACCACGGCGCCGAAGGGACCCTGACCTTCGGGCCGGAGGATCGTTGCAGCGAGGGAATAGCGGCCGTTTGCCGCCGGGATACGCACATCTTCCTGCACCAGTCGCGGCCCGAGGATGCTTTCCTCGGCGACGGCGGCTCCACCGATGCAGAGCCAGAGGCACAGGCACAAGCACAGCCTGAAAACCGTCTCCCCCCTTGCCACTGTCGTCCCCTCCGCACTGGTTAATTCGACTACGCACTGTAGCAACTAAATACGACGACGTGTAGCGGAAATTTGTAGTCGTTGTGTAGAGTGAAAAGTCACGCGAAAAAATGTCGGGCACGCGCGACAACTGGCACGCACGATGACAGCGAACTTACGAAAACTCCTCCTCCAAGCCACAACGGCGAGGAAAACGCTGTCCGTTCCGGGCGCTTCGGACGCGCTCAGCGCGCGCGTGATCGAGGCGCACGGCTACGAGTGCGTCTATATCGGCAGCTACGCGACGGCAGCGAGCCGCTTCGGGATCACCGACACCGGACTTTTGTCACTGGAATCGCTAGTCGAGCAGGCGCGCGCCATCGTCCGCGCCGTGCGCATCCCGGTGATCGCCGATGCCGAAGGCGGCTTCGAGGTGGAGAAGAGCGTTCGCTCTTTCGAGGCGGCGGGAGTGGCGGCAATCCACATCGAGGATCACACCGGCGCGGGGAAGCACACCGACCAGCCGCAGACCCTGCGCCCGGCGGAGGAAAGCGCGGAGCGCATCCGCGCCGCGGTCGCCGCACGCACCGACCCGGACTTTCTGATCGTCGCGCGCTCCGACGCGTTCTGGGTGCACCACGACCTGGAGGACTGCATCGCGCGCCTGCAGCTCTACGCGGAGGCCGGTGCCGACATGGTGTTCCCGACGCTGGTCGGCGGGCGTGAGCTCGCCGAAGTGCGCCGCCGTGTGGACAAACCCCTGATGATCGTGGACAACCCCGGCGAGCAGCACGAGGGCGCTGCGATTGTCCTGTACTACGCGTTCTCCATCACGCGCCAGTTCGCCGCGCTGCAGCGCGCGCTCGCTGAAGGCAAGCTTGCGAGCAACACGCAGCCGCTCGAAGACTTTCTCGGCTATAAAGACATCAGAGGGAGGAACCAATGACGCGCTTCGCTTTCCTGGTGATGTTGCTGCTGGGCGCCACCGTTTCCTTTGCCCAGTATCCGAACAAGCCCATCCGGTTCATCGTCGGCTTCCCGCCGGGCGGATCGGCCGACCCGACCACGCGCATCATCGGCGCCGCGCTGCAGGAGCAACTCGGCCAGCCGTTCGTGGTCGAGAACCGGCCCGGCGCCGACAGCGCGATCGCCGCCGAGCAGGTATCGAAGATGACGGCCGACGGCTACACGCTGATGTTCGCCTCGAACAGCGCGATGACCGCCGCGGTCGCGCTGCGCAAGAACCCGACCTACGATCCGCTCAAGGATTTCACGCCGATCTCGATGGTCGGCCGCGCCACGGTGTTCTTCTACGTGCATCCCGACGTCCCGGCGAAGACGCTGAAGGAGTTCATCGCGCACGCGAAAGCGAACCCCGGCAAGCTTGTCTACGGGACCGGCAACCCGCTGTCGATCCTCTACGGGACGCAGCTCATGAGCGCGACCGGCATAGAGATGCTGCATGTACCCTATAAGGGCGAGGGCCCGCTCAACCCCGACATCCTCGCAGGACGCGTGCACTCCTCGTTCCTCAGCACTGGAAGTGCGGTGTCGAACGCCAAGGACGGCCGGCTGCGCCCGCTCGCCGTCCTGCTCGAGCGCCGCAGCCCGCTGCTGCCGGAGGTGCCGACGATCAATGAAGCCGGCGTGCCCGAGGTTACAGTGCGCCAGTGGGCCGGCGTGTTCGGACCGCCCAACCTGCCGAAGGAGATCGTCGCGCGCCTCAACAAAGAAGTGAACGCCGCGCTCCAGCGCCCTGACGTGATCGCGAAGCTGCAGAGCTACGGCTACTCGCCCGAGGGCTCGACCCCCGAGCGCCTGCTCGAGCTCAATCGCGCCGACCTGGATCTCTGGCGGCGTCTGGTCAAGGAGGCGGGAATACCGCTGGAGTAAGCGCCTGCGGCAGGTAAAGCGGGTGCGCAGGATGGCCATCCGCGGTGACACGCAGCGCGTGCAGTTGAACGTCTTTCAACAAGTCCAACACCTCGGTGCCGCGTCCGAGGTGCTGGCCGTGCGTTCCCCACGCGCACACCACGATCTTCGCCTCGCGCGCCGCGCGCACGATCGCGACGTCGTTGCCGCGCCCGACCGGGTCCTTCTCTGAGCGCATCACCTTCGGGTCGGTCGCGCGCCAGCCGAAGATGTTGGTGACGATCAGCCCGCCGTATCCCCAGCGCTCGGCGTAGTTGCGCGCGCGGGTGCACGACGGGTCGAGCTTGAACTCGTCCGCGGTGCTGGGGTTGAGCATGAGGAAGTTCGCCACCGGGCGCGAAGCGTCCCAGCGCCGCCACAGCAGGTAGCGCCAGCGACGGCAGCGCGAGAACTGCGCGCCGCTCGGCGTGATCGCAATTTCCAGAATCGGACTCCCGGATAGAACCGGCGCTGAATATGTCACAACCCGCGCCCGGATTGCGTACCTGACTCGCCGCCGTTCCGCGCGCAACCTCCATGGCAGTGCCGTGCTGCGGATGCCGAGGACGCCGGCGAGCTGCGCCGCTGGTTCCTCCTCTGGATAACCCGGTGGTGCCGGGTAGCCGCAGGCGCCGGAGCCCGCAGCACGGCACGCTAGCTTTCGCGCTTCTTCTTCAACAGCGCGTCGAGGCTCGCAAGGGGACGGTGTGTTGCAGGGGCAGTGCTGCGGGGGTCAGGTTTCGGGACTGGGAACCCGGGGCCTGACCCCGCCCGGGAATCTTCGTACCGGGCATGCTCATTCTCATGGCAGTAGACGCACAGCAATTCCCAGTTCGAGCCGTCGGGCGGATTGTTGTGGTGGTCGCCGTCCTTGTGGTGCACCGTCAGCTCCTGCAGGCGCTTGCCCGCGAACTCGCGCGCGCAACGCGCGCACACATGCGGGAACAGCTTGAGCGCCTGGTCGCGGTAGTTCACACCCACATTTTCCGCAGCGCGCCGGCCACGTCTACCGTCGGCTTCGCCTCGAGAAGCTGTTCTTTTTCGATTTCAGAACCAAACGTGGTGGGCTCCATGCACTTCAGCACCGGCTGCGTCATGAAGCGGCTCTTCGCGCCGTAGACGTGCCGGTCGCCCATGCGCGACTGGCTGGCGATGTAGTACTTGAGCGGCGCGATCACGTGCAGCTCGCTCTTGGCGCGCGTCATCGCCACGTAGAGCAGCCGCCGCTCCTCCTCCACCAGGTCGGCGCGGCCGGTGGAAAACTCCGAAGGGAAGTTGCCGTCGGCGACGTTGAGGATGTGGACCGCTTCCCATTCCTGGCCCTTCGCCGAGTGCACGGTGGAGAGCACGAGGTAGTCCTCGTCGAGGTACGGCTCGCCCGACAGGTCGCCGGTCGCCTGCGGCGGATCGAGCGCCATCTCGGTGAGGAACGACGAGCGGTCGGCGAACTGCCCCGCGATCTTTTCCAGCTGCAGCAGGTCGCCCGCGCGCACCGGCGCCGAGTCGTAGAGCCGCTCGAGGTGCGGCGCATACCACTCGCGCACGCGCTGCACCTGCCCTTCCCACGGCGAATCGGCGAGGCCGCGCATCAGCGTGTCCATCTCGCCCGCGCCGGTGCTCAGCGATTGCCACGAGCCCTCGGCCTCGAAGCGCGTGAAGACGCGCGCCGCGCCCGCCGGTCCGACGCCGGGCAGGAGCTGCAGCGCGCGAAATGCGGCGATGCGGTTCTTCGGGTTGTCGGCCCAGCGCAGCACCGCGAGCAGGTCCTTGACGTGCGCGGCCTCGAGGAACTTGAGGCCGCCGTATTTCACGTAGGGGATGTTGCGCCTCACCAGCTCGAGCTCGAGCAGATCCGAGTGGTGCGAGGCGCGGAACAGCACCGCCTGGTTTCTCAGCAGCACGCCGCGCTCGCGCGCCTCCAGCACACGCGTCACCACGTATGTCGCCTGCCCCTCATCGTCGGCCACCGTGACGTAGCGCGGCTTCGCGCCCGCCTTCTTCTTCGAGTACAGGCTCTTGCCGATGAGCGCGTTCGCCGAATCGAGCACCTGCTGCGTCGAGCGGTAGTTCTCTTCCAGCGCGACCGTCGCCGCGCCGAACTGCTTTTCGAAGCCGCGGATGTTCTCCACCGTCGCGGCGCGGAAGGAGTAGATCGCCTGCGCGTCGTCGCCGACCACGGTCAGGCCATGGCCCGATGGCTTGAGGCGCTGCAGGATCTCCGACTGCACCACGTTGGTGTCCTGGTACTCGTCGACGAGGACGTGGTCGAAGCGCGCGCCGATCTCGGCCGCCAGCGCCTCGTCCTGCATCATCGCGTGCCAGTAGAGCAGCAGGTCGTCGTAGTCCAGGCTTTGGTTGCCCAGTTTTCTTTCTACGTAATTTCTGAAAAGCCCCGTCAGCTCCGCTTCCCATTCCGCGCACCACGGAAACATGAGCGCGAGCGTCTCGCCGAGCGGCCGCTGCGTGTTGACGCGATGCGAGTAGATGGCGAGGCAGGTGTCCTTGCGCGGGAAACGCTTCTCGGCCTTCGACAAACCCTTCTCGTGGCGCACTACGTCCATCAGGTCGGCTGCGTCGCCGCGGTCGAGCACGCTGAAGCTCTCGGCCAGGCCCAACCGCTTGCAGTGCTTGCGGATCAGGCGATTGGCGATCGAATGGAAGGTGCCCGACCACGGCAGGCGCACTTCCGTGCGAGCGAAAGTGTTATCCATTACCTCCGCGACGATGCGGCTCGCACGGCGCGTCATCTCGAGGGCGGCGCGGCGCGTAAAGGTGAGCAGCAGCAGCCGCTCGGGCGGGCAGCCCTGCAGGATCAGGTGCGCGACGCGGTGCGCGAGCGTGTTGGTCTTGCCGGTGCCCGCGCCGGCGACGATCAGCAGCGGCGCATTGCCCGCACAGGCGGCCTCGCGCTGCCGCGGGTTGAGCTTGTCGAATGCGTCGATCGCCCCCACGGCCGGCGACTATAGACCTAACCTGTATGGATATCCAGTATCGCGGGCAAAAAAGAACCCGACCGAAGTCGGGCTCTAGGGGAAAGAGCCATGTCCAAGGGAGGGAGGACGAATGGCTCGGGGGGAAACTCACTCTATTCGGATGAAGGGTCGCTGTCTGTCGCCTGCCGCGGGAATCTCGTGTAGCCCAACGGCTACAGGGGTTCCAACCGTGAAGTCAGGGCCCTGAATTTGTTACGAAACCTCCACCGGCACGAAGATGGTCGTCTCGCCGCGCCGGACAAGGATCGCAACTGCGCCCTTCGCTTTGTCCGCTACCGCACGCAGCTCTTCCACGCTCTTCACCGGCTTACCGTTCACCGCGGTGACCACGTCGCCAGCCTGAATGCCGGCGCGCTCCGCGGGGCCGCTCACCTGCTCGACCACCAGGCCTTCCTTGGAAGGCCGCACCGCGAGGCCGAGCTTGCCGGTGTCGGCCTTCTCGTTGCGCGGGCTCGCGGCTTCGGCGGTCTTGTCCGCGTCGAGCCGGCCGACGGTGACGGCGAGGTCCTGCTTCTTGCCGTCGCGCCAAACGCTCAGCGTGGCCTTGTCGCCGGGCTTCACCGCCGCTACCAGCGGCGGGATCTCGGCCGAGCGCTCGATCGCCTTGCCGTTCACGCCAAGCAGCACGTCGCCAGGCTTGAGGCCGGCCTTCTCGGCCGGGCTGCCCTTCTCCACCTGCGCCACCAGCGCGCCGCGCGGCCGGTCGAGGCCGAACGACTGCGCGAGCGACTGCGTCACTTCCTGGATGTGCACGCCGAGGCGGCCGCGCTCGACGCGCCCGTGCGCCACCAGCTCCTGCTGCACGTGGCTCGCGACGTCGATCGGCACCGCGAACGCGATGCCCTGGAAGCCGCCGCTGCGCGAATAGATCTGCGAGTTGATGCCGATCACCTCGCCCTTCAGGTTGAACAGCGGGCCGCCCGAGTTGCCGGGATTGACCGCGGCGTCGGTCTGGATGAACGGCACGTAGGTGCCGTCGGGCAGCGAGCGCGAGGTGGCGCTGACGATGCCGGCGGTCACCGTGTTCTCGAAGCCGAACGGCGAGCCGATGGCGAGCACCCATTCGCCCACGCGGGTCTGCGCCGGGTCGCCGAGCTTCACCACCGGCAATCCTTTAGCCTCGATCTTCACCACCGCGATGTCGGTCGCCTTGTCCTGGCCGACGACCTTGCCCTTGAACTCGCGCCGGTCGCTGAGGCGCACGCGCACTTCATCCGCACCGTCGACCACGTGCGCGTTGGTGAGGATGGTGCCGTCGCCATCGACGATGAAGCCCGAACCCATGCCCTGGCGGATGCGCGGCGCCTGCGGCTGCTGCTGCTCGAAGAAGCGGCGGAATTGCGGCGGCAGGTCCTCGAGGCCTTCCGGCAGGCCGGCGCCGGCTTCGGCCTTCGCGGTCGAGGTCGAAGTCGAAGTGATGTTCACCACCGCGCCCTTGTTCGCTTCCGCGATCGCGGCGAAGTCGGGCAGCGTCTGGACCGCGGCGGGTTGAGAGACCGCGGGTGCGCTCACCGCTGCAGGGGCAGCGGCATTCACGTGCGGCAGATGCGAAACGCCCGCGCTCACGCCGAGCACCGCGGCGGCGAGCAGGGCGATGGAAAACACTTTTGCTCTCATGGAATTACTCCTTTTCGGCTTACCGCACAGACCGGCAATGCGCGGCGAGAGTTCCGAAACGCCGCGCCTCATGTGTAACGAAATGTCTTACTCTGTGATGGAGCGATACACGAGGAGGAGTTGAAAATCATGAGCGCCATCCCCAATCACGCCTTGCGCCAGCTGCGCGCGGGCAAGCTCGCGATCGGCCTGGGCGTCCAGCAGGCGCGCACCGTCAACATCGCCACCCTGGCGAAGACCGCCGGCTTCGACTGGCTGTTCATCGACTGCGAGCACAGCTCGATGGACCTCGACGACGCGTCGCAGCTCTCCACCGCCGCCCTCGCCACCGGCGTGACGCCGATCGTGCGCGTCGCCGGCTTCGAGCACTGGCACGCTTCGCGGCTGCTCGACAACGGCGCGCAGGGCATCGTGTTCCCGCACGTGGACGACGCGGCCGCCGCGAAACGCGTCGCCGACGCCTGCCGCTACCCGCCCGTGGGCAAGCGCTCCATGGGCGGCGGCCTGGCGCAGGTCGGCTACAAGTCGATGCCGGTCGCCGATACCGCGCGCGTGGTGAACGAGGAAACCATGGTGGTGGTGATGATCGAGTCGCCGCAGGGCGTGGCCAACGCCGACGAGATCGCCGCGACCAAAGGCGTCGACGCGCTGCTCATCGGCACCAACGACATGTGCTTCGAGATGGGCATCCCCGGCCAGTTCAACGATCCGAAGGTGAAGGACGCCTACACCAAGGTGATCGCCGCCTGCCGCAAGCACGGCAAGTTCGCCGGTATGGGCGGCATGTACACCCCCGAGTTGCTCGAGCGCCACATCGCCATGGGCGTGCAGCTCATCCTGAGCGGCTCCGACTTCTCGCTCCTCATGCAGGCTGCCACCGCGCGCGCGGGACTGGTGCGCGGCTTCGAGAAGAAATAAGCGCTTCGATCCCGGGCTTCAGGTTTTCCTGATCTTCTCGACCAGGCTGGTGGTCGAGCGCTGATGCTCGAACGGAATCGAGACCACTTGCCCGCCGCGCGCCAGCACTCCCTGCGCGCCAACGATACGCTCGACCGCCCAATCGCCGCCTTTCGCCAACACCTGCGGGCGGCACGCCGCGATCAGCGCTTCCGGCGTGTCTTCTTCGAACCAGGTGACGGCATCGACACATTCGAGCGCCGCCACCACCGCAAGCCGGTCTGCCAATGCGTTCAACGGCCGCTCGGCGCCTTTGCCGAGCCGCCGCGCCGAGGCATCCGAATTCAGTGCGACCAGCAGCCCTGCGCCTTTCGCGCGCGCGCGGGCGAGATACGTGACGTGGCCGCGATGCAGCAGGTCGAACACGCCGTTGGTGAACACCAGCGGGCGCGGCAGCGCCGCGACCCAGCGCTCCAGCGACACGGGGTCGTGGATCTTGGCTTCGAACTTCGGGGGATTCAATTCCCGGATCTTGGCCCGCCGGGCTTTACGGGTTGCGGGGGCGGCGGCGGCTTGCAGAGCTCGTCGGTGGCCTTGCAGTAGTCGAACACCTTGACCACCTTGCGCACGCCGCTCGTGGTGCGCGCGAGCTCCGTGGCCGCCTCGCCCTCGGCCTCGGTCACCAGGCCGAGCAGGTACACCACACCGGACTCGGTGACCACCTTGATATGCAGCGGACTGAACTCCTTGACGTTCAGGAAGCGGCCGCGCACCTTGGCGGTGAGCGTGGTGTCGTTGGCGCGCGAAGTCGCCGAAGAGAGCCCCGAGACCTGCACTTCGTTGGTCACGTTGCGCACGTTCGGCACCGAGGCGGCGATCTTGCCGACTTCCTCGCGCGTCGCTTCATCCCAGGCTTCGCCGGTGAGCAGCACTGCGCGGTTGAAAACGGTGACGTTGACATGCGCGCTTTCCTTGAAGCGCTCGCCGATGCGCGTCGCAGCGCGCGACTCGATGCCCTGGTCCTCGATCTGCGTACCGGTAGTGCGCCGGTCTTCGAGCGCGGTATACGCCCCGATGGCGCCCGCGCCGATGATGGCCGGGCAGCCTTGCAGCAGCGCGACCGCGGCGAGCAGCGCCGCTAGCGCGGGAAGAGCAGGGTATCGATTCCGTCGCACAGGCAATGAATGCATAGCAGATGGACTTCCTGGATGCGCGCAGTCGTTTTGTGCGGCACGCAAAGGTGGACATCGTCGTCGCGCATCAGGCCGGCCATCTTGCCGCCGCCGTTGCCGGTGAGCGCGATCACGCGGATGCCGAGCTCGTGCGCGGCGTGAATCGCGTCGATCACGTTGCCCGAGTTCCCGCTGGTGGAAATGCCGAGCAGCACGTCCTCGCGCTTGCCGAACGCACGCAGCGGCTTGGAAAAGACCTGCTGGTAGGCGTAATCGTTGGCGATCGACGTCAAACCCGAGGTGTCGGTGCTGAGCGCGATCGCCGCGAGCGGCGGCCGCTCGCGCTCGAAACGGTTGACCAGCTCGGCCGCGAAATGCTGCGCATCGGCGGCCGAGCCGCCGTTGCCGCACGACAGGATCTTGCCGCCCTTGCGCAGCGAATCGACCATGAGCTCGATGCCGCGCACCAGCGGCGCCTTCATCTGCTCTACCGCCGCGAGCTTGAGCTTGGCGCTCTCGGCGAAGTGCGCCGAGACGCGCTCCGAAAGGGTCGATGCCTGGGCCATGGCCGGCATTTTACTCGACGTAAACCTCGAAGCGCACGCGACGCGCCGGGTTGGGATGCTCGGCGAGCGCGCTGATGCGCGCGCGCAGCGGCGTGCCGCGGTCCAGGCCCCATGCGAGCGCGGCGTTTTCCTGGCGCGGCACGTAGCCGAGCTTGTGGCCACGCCACAGCACCGCGATTGCATTCGCATCGTGCGGATTGTCGGACTCGCGCGCGAGCTCGAGGGCGTCTCCGACGCGCAACTCGCGCCACACAGTCGCGGCGGCGTGATAGCGAAAGCCGGCGAGTGGCGAGTTTTGCACCAGCAGGCGAACGCCCTCCTGTGCCTGCGGGTTTCCCGCTGCCAGCAAGAGCAGCAGGGCTATTCGCCGAACGCGTCGCGGATCCATTGCACCTGGGCCGTGATGCCATCGACCAGGAAGACATCGAAACGGCACGGCGCTTCCTGGCGGCGCGAGAGATACAGACGGGCGGCTGCGATCAAGCGCGCGCGCTTGGCCGCGGTCACGCTCTCGCCGGCGCCGCCGAAGCCCGGTCCGCTGCGCATGCGCACTTCGGCGAACACCAGCACGCCGCGCTCCTCGGCAATCAAGTCGATCTCCCCCAGCCGGCAGCGCCAGTTGCGCTCGACGAGGACCAGCCCCGCGGCGCGCATCAGGCCCGCGCAGAGATCCTCGGCTCGCGCACCTTCGGCGTTCATGGCACGCTTAACGACACGGAGGCAGCGAGGTTGACTCCCGGAGTCCTGTACGTAGTGGCAACTCCCATCGGCAACCTTGCCGATGCGAGCCCGCGCGCGCTGGAAACCCTGCGCAGCGTCGATCTGATCGCCTGCGAAGACACGCGCACCACTGCCAAGCTGCTCGCGCGCCACGGCATCGCGACCCGCACGCTGGCGCTGCACCAGCACAACGAGCGTCGCGCCGCAGCGGGGCTGATCGACACGCTGCGCGAAGGAAAGAATGTCGCGCTCGTCAGCGATGCCGGCACGCCAGCGCTATCGGATCCGGGCGCGTGGCTGGTGCAGGAGGCGCACCGCGCCGGCATCGTGGTGAGCCCCATCCCCGGCCCGAGCGCGGCCGCCGCCGCGATCGCGGCGGCCGGATTCAGCGCGCCGCAATTCCTGTTCGCCGGCTTCCTTCCCGCCTCGCGCGCCGCACGCCGCAAGGCTCTGCAGGCGCTGGATCTGCCCTGGCCGATCGTCTTTTACGAGGCACCGCACCGCATTGCGGACACGCTGGCCGACCTCGCCGAGCGTTTCGGACCGGCGCGCGAGCTGGCGATCTGCCGCGAGCTCACCAAGAAGTTCGAGGAGGTCGCCCGGCTGCCGCTGGGCGAAGCCGCTGGCTGGCTTGGCGCGCGGCCCGAACGCGAACAGGGCGAGTTCGTGCTGGTGCTCGCGCCAGGAGAAGAAAAGACGCCTCAGACCATCGATCCGGACGCGGTGCTCGATATCCTGCTGGAAGCGCTTGCGCCGAGCGAGGCCGCGAGGCTGGCGGCACGCATCACTGGCGCACCGAAGAACACCCTGTATCGCAAGGCGCTGGACCGCGCCAAGTAAAATTCGGGGCGATGGACCACATCTCGCTGCGCCGTCCCGACGACTGGCATCTCCACCTGCGCGACGGCGCAGTGTTGGCCGCGACGGTTCCGGATGCCGCCCGCCGCTTCGCGCGCGCCATCGTCATGCCGAACCTCAAGCCCGCGGTACGCACCACCGCGCAGGCGCTCGACTACCGAGAGCGCATCCTGGGCGAAGTTCCGGATGGCGCGAGCTTCGATCCGCTGATGACGCTCTATCTCACCGACGACACGCCGCCGGAGGAGATCGCGCGCGCCAGGATTTCGGGCCGCGTGTTCGGCGTCAAGCTCTATCCGGCGGGCGCGACCACCCACTCGGCCGAAGGCGTGACGCGGATCTCGCGCTGCTTCCATGCGCTGGAGAAGATGGAGGAGCTGGGCCTGCCGCTGCTGGTGCACGGCGAGTCGACCGATCCGGCGATCGACGTGTTCGACCGCGAGCAGGCATTCATCGAGGAAACCCTCGGTCCGATGCTCGAGCGCTTTCCGCGCCTCAAGGTGGTGCTCGAGCACATCACCACGCGGGAGGCCGCGCAGTTCGTCGAGGTGACCGGGCCGAACATCGCCGCCACCATCACCGCACACCACCTGCTGCTCAACCGTAACGCGCTCTTTCTCGGCGGCATCCGCCCGCACCACTACTGCCTGCCGGTGTTGAAGCGCGAGACGCACCGCGAAGCGCTGGTCGAAGCGGCGACCTCGGGCAATCCGAAATTCTTCCTCGGTACCGACAGCGCGCCGCACGCGCGCAACACCAAGGAGGCGCCCTGCGGCTGCGCCGGCATCTATACCGCGCACGCCGCGATCGAGCTCTATGCCGCCGCCTTCGAGGAGGCCGGTGCGCTCGACAAGCTGGAAGGCTTCGCCAGCGTGTTCGGCGCGCAGTTCTACGGCCTGCCGCTGAACAACAGCAACATCACGCTGGCGCGCGAGGAGTGGCGGGTGCCCGAACGGCTGCCGTTCGGCAAGGAAGATCTGGTGCCGCTGCGCGCCGGAGAAACGATTCCCTGGAAGCTGGTCTAGCGCATCCCGTTTTCGATGCGGTGCGGCCGTGGCTCGAGGTCGAGCGCAGCCTGGCGGCGCTCAATCGCCTTGCCCAGGCCAGTAATCTCGAGACTGAAAGCGGCATCCCGGTGCGCTTCGTGCCACCCGGCGCGAAGGATGCCTACTACGAGCTCAAGGTGTTCCGCACCGGCGAAGTGGAGACCCGTCCGGACAGCCTGCACGACTTCTTCAACGCCCTCGCCTGGCTCGCCTTTCCGCGCGCGAAGGCCAGGCTCAACGCGCTGCATGCGGCGGAGATTCCGCGCGAAGGCGGGCGGCGCGGGCGGCTGCGCGACCTGCTGACGATCTTCGACGAGGGCGGCGCCATTGTGCTGTGCGACGACCCGCTGCTTTTGCAGCTGCTCAGAAATTTCGAATGGAAAGCCCTGTTCTGGGATCACCGCGACCGGGTGCGACACGCCCTGCGCATTGTCGTTTTCGGACATGCCGTAATGGAGCAAGCGCTGAAACCCTGGCCGGGAATTACCTGCAAGGCGATCCTGATGCCGGCGGGTGTCGATCCCGACGCTGCGGTCCACACGTGGCTGGGCGCGCTGCAGCCGGGAGCGTCGCCGCGCGACCTGGCTGCCCTGCCGATCTTCGGCTTTCCAGGCTGGTCGGCGCAGGACGAAGCGTTCTATGACGACGCGCGCTACTTCCGTCCCTTGCGGGCGAACGGCTAGGGGAAAACGTAGCGCATCGCCTCGCCCCGAGGCACCGCCTCCGGGTGGCGCGACACCACCAGCTCGGTGATCTCGGCGCTGCGGCGAAACGGCACGTCGACCATCAGCAATACGCGCCCGGCCTCGAGATCGGCATCGAATTGCTTGAGCCGCGAGTTCGGCACCGCGGCCCCCACCATGGTGGCCACCAGGACACCGAACGCCGCCCCGCCCAGCATGCCGATCAGCACCGCGACCAGCTGGGGGTTCATGCCCTCGGGCGGATACGCCACCACCAGCGCCCCGGCCAGCGCGCCGAGAAGGCCTCCCAGCGTGAGCCCGACTACGGCGCCATGCACCATGTCGGACTTGTCGAGGTAGCCCGCCTCGTGAAGGGGTTCCAGGGCGGTGCCGCGCTTCGAGAGGAACCGCATGTGCCGATCCTCGACGCGGGCGAGTAGCAGGTCGTCCGCAGTGCGCTTCGAGCTGTGGACGTCGGGCAGTAAGAAGTACAGGCGTCTGCGCATGACCACCTCCTTGCCTATCTTTAGACTCTGCCTTTGACGATAAAATTGCAATGGGAGTCGGCCAGGCAGCCGCTGCGTACGTCGGCTTTTGATGCGCGTAGAGGAAAGTCCGGGCTCCGCAGAGCGGGATGCAGGGTAACGCCCTGGCACGGCGACGTGACGAAGAGGGCCACAGAGACGAGTCCCGATTCACAGGCAACTGCGGGTCGGGGGTGAAACGAGGCAACCTCCATCCGGAGCAACACCAAATAGGCAAGCGTGGTGCGGCAACGCACCATATGGCCGGCTCGGCCGAGCTTGCGGGTAGGTGGCTAGAGCCCTTGGGTAACCCGGGGTCGAGAGGAATGGCTGCCGGTCCCACCGGGTCACACCGGCCGGGACCACAGAACCCGGCTTATCGGCCTGCTCCCGCTTTCCTTTCTGTCCGGTTTTTCCTTGATTCCGGCATCGCGGCAGGAAATAATCGCCTGCACCAAGGGGAGGGGATGCAGAACCGTCTGAACCAGAACGACGTGACCAACCGGGTCAACGTCGAGGATCCGGCACGGGTGCGGGACGCCATCACGGCGCTCTACGCGGCACGCTATCCGGGAATCGACCTGGCGCCGGTCGAGCAGGCCTTCACCGACTTCAAAGCGCTGTTCGAGGGCACCTATCCGGGCTTCCTCGCCTGCGACACGCTGTACCACGACATGCGCCATACGCTCGACATGACGCTCGCGCTGGCGCGCCTGGTCGACGGCCACGACCGCAGCTGCGCCCTGCCCGACCGCCTCGGCCCGCGGCGCGCGATCCTCGGCGTGCTGATCGCGCTGCTGCACGACTCGGGCTACCTGCGGCGCAGCGCCGAAGGCGGGATCGAGAACGGAGCGGTGTTCACCAGGACGCATGTCAGCCGCGGCTCGGAGTTCATCGCCGCCTACCTGCCGCAGCTCGGCTTCGGCGCCGAGGCGCCGCTCGCGGCGCGCCTGGTGCACTTCACCGGCTACGAGATGGAGATCGAGGACATCCGGGTGGGCGATCCGCGCGACCGCAAGATCGGCTGCCTGGTCGGCGCGGCGGACCTGATCGGGCAGATGTCGGACCGCATGTACCTGGAGAAATGCCGCGAGTTCCTCTACCAGGAATTCGTCTGGGGCAAGATCGCGCGCGAGCGCCTGCCCGACGGCCACGAGGTGGTGCGCTACGCCTCGCCCGAGGACCTGATCATCAAGACGCCCGGGTTCTACGAGTACGTGGCGCGCACG